>ERZ724505.4-NODE-4-length-262259-cov-9.226381_pt1 | contig 262259 bp, 247 predicted proteins | sample MGYA00376038_ERZ724505 | MGnify/ENA primary metagenome ERZ724505 (study PRJEB28724, sample SAMN07190884) | wastewater metagenome | isolation source: effluent of sewage treatment plant in Hong Hong | place: Hong Kong | collected 2016-03-17 ... | reverse complement strand
GCAGAGGACTTCTAAGCCTAAGGTCGTAGGTTCAATTCCTACCCGGGGTACCAAAGAAAATACCCATTTTTACGATGGGTATTTTCTTTGGCCGTTCGAGCCAGCGAACATTAAATCTACACGTGAGCGTTTTTTTACTTCACGCTATACTAAAGCTATGCAACGCAAGTGGGATTCGGAAAATGAAGCACTACAACGTAAGTGTATAGACGAAATAATTACCCGAATTGATGAAATCGGCGACCAACCGGCGGGTGTTATTGCGGCGCAAGATATCATAGATATAGTAACCGCAAACCTAGCACCGGAAATTTACAACCGCGGTGTGGCCGATGCCAAAAAAGCAATCGATACGAAAATAGAAGACCTAGCTATCGATATAGATATGCTGCGGCAATCTGTTTAAGTTGAGCTACCGCCACTTAGTTCAGCCTGTTTTTCCGTTGTCAGTATTTGCTGTACACTCGCTAGGCCAATGTGAATGGTCTCGCCAGGGCCTACAGAGCCTTCGAGCATTTTCTTTGCCACGGTATTTTCAACAGCTTTTTGTACGACGCGGCGCATTGGTCGAGCACCAAGCCGCGGGTCGTAGCCTTTTTCTACCAGCAGATGCTTGGCATCATCGTCTACTTCCACTTTGACCTTCTGCAAGGCCAGTGTTTTATTCACCCCTGCAATCATTAGGTCCACGACCTGCAAAAGTTCTGCTTTGCCAAGCGGAGTGAATATCACGATTTCATCAAAGCGGTTCATAAATTCTGGCTTGAATATATTGGCGCTGATAAGTTCATTCGTGAAATCTGTTTCGAATTGCTCCAATTTGTAGCCGCGGTCGATGTATTCCCTGATACGGTCGCTACCTGCGTTGCTAGTGGCGATAATAATAGCATCTCTGAAACTGACTTCCCTGTTCTTCTCATCGCGTAAGATACCTTCGTCGAGCATTTGTAGAAGCGTCGTAAGCACACTTGGATGCGCTTTTTCTATTTCATCAAGCAACACCACGCTAAATGGCTGCTTCATTACCTGGGCAGTCAGGCTGCTTGGATCGTTGGCGCCGTCTGCAATCAAGCGTGACACATCGGCGCTACGTACAAACTCATTTAAATCGAGGCGTATCATTTGATTCTCGCCGCCAAAGTAAACATCTGCCAACGCTTTTGATAATTCCGTTTTTCCTACGCCGGTAGGGCCGAGGAATAGAAACGTACCGATAGGCCTGTCTTCATTTCGCACACCGGCCCGGGCGCGGCGCAATGCATCGCTAACTACACTAACAGCTCGAGTTTGGTTTATCATGCGCTCGTGAATGAGTTCTTCCAGGTTCAAGAGTTTTTCGCGTTCATTTTCATCGCTGGCTACGCCGACTTTCACGTTCATCGTTTTTTCAATCGCCTGCTGAACTGAATTCATGGTAACCAAACCTTTTTCGTTGTACGCGGCAGCTGCTTCGAGTAGTTTAAGCGCACGGCCGGGCATAGCAAGGTCGTGCACGTATCTTTCACTCAGCCGATAGGCCTCGTTCAGGGACTGGAACGTATAGGTAACTTTACGCTGAAACTCGGTAACAATAAGCTGGTCTTGCATGACTGCGAGTGTTTCTTCACGCGAGGCTGGTGCGACCATGATTCTATTCAGTGCGTTCGCGAGGGCGGAATTTCTTTGACTAATTTGCAAGAAGCGTTGTTCATCCATAGTGAGTATCATTCGCAACCTACCAGCCTCGATAACCGGTAAAAGCACGTTGGTAAGATCGACCGAACCGATACCTTCTTCAAAGAACAGTTGCGCATCATCTAGGCACACCACGACGTTTTTGGCAGCATATGCTTCACCAAGCACATTCATTACTAAATCTTCAAGCTCACCCCTACCAGGCGCTGCCGATATCAGCGAAGTTGCATCGAGCATAAAGACCTGGCGAAACTTCAGACTGGCCGGTAAGTCTGACGATGCGTCGAGCAAACGCTCGGCAAAGGCATGCACAATGCTAGTTTTACCTACGCCAGTCGAACCTATCAGTGCGGCATTTTGCGTGCCAGCATTCGAGAACGTATCGATTAACTGGTTCAGTGCTTCTTGATGGGCGTCTAGTTCTACGTGAATTAGGCCGCCGCGCGCGATACTATCGCTAATGTTCGTACCGAACCGCGCAAGTAGCGGTACATAGCCGAACGACCAGTCGCGCGCGATACCACCCGTGCGACGAGGCCTGCGGTGATGAGTAATCAGTTCTTCAAGGTGGTTTTGCCAGCGAATACCTTGCTCAATATCGCTGAGCGCCATATGGTTATGCGCCAAGAGCGCATCGTGTTCAGGAAATTGTTTCACTAGGGCGTATACCAGCATGCCCGCGGTAAGCTCATGCGTCGAAAACTTCTCGTACAGACTTACAGCATCGGGCCATACACCTGCCGACGCGCCTTGGTCGGTACTAGAAATTTCATGTAAGAAATTCGGCGTAATACCGAACCTTACTCCGTAGAAAAGTCCTGTTTGGGTGGTTGCTACGGCATCTGCTATTTGTTGCGGCGAGGGATTTTTTGGTAACCTGCCAAGAATCTCCCCGTTTAACACGCTGTCGAGCGTAGTTGGCTTAGTAGCTGGCGGCACATTCTTTAATTCACCGTTGTACCATTCCACTAACATGACTGGTAACGCTGCTACTCCTAAGGCAAGCCAGCCAATGCTTACACCTGCTGCAAGCATGGCAATACCGGCAAATAGTAGCACTACGGTAAGTACCGTCAGTAAACGAATAAGTACACCAGAAAGTTTGGCGCCTAGCCGTGCTTTTTGCGCACGAGTGCTCTTATAGTTCAAGACTAGTTCCATGCCGGTACCCATCCTGAAATCATGGCGACGAAGCCGATGACCGGTAATATCGGCACCAGCAGCCAGCCTACTAGCACTACGAATCCCATCAAGCTGAGCACGCCTAGCCATACACAACCGATTACCATCACCACCAGGCGAATCATGCCGCCTATCATTCGTGATATAAGCTTATCCACAAAGGCGCGCCATTTTACTGCTAGTGGGCCACGTACTGAGCCTGCTGATATCTGGCGAAATGGCGCAAACAACGTTTTTGCCAATAGGTCGATAGAGAAGTAGTCGTATGTGCGAACCAACCGTTCATACACAAGTAGCGCACGGGCCTTAAAGCCAGCACCATACCACCACGAGAGTGCCCACACGATTACCATGAGCTTATTGTACCGTAAATAGCACTTATGATACAGAGCTCATACCTGCTTCACGCTTTAGCATCTAAAATTCGGTAATCCTCATGCGACGTATCGGGTTGATATGTCTTACTCGGTTTACCAAATTTTAAATCGCTAACCCATTAAAGCCTGCTTATGAGTTCTGTATCACAAGCACTATAGCCTCTAATTACGCTATAATAGATTCTATGCAAAAACCTCTTGTCACCGTGCTCGGCAAGGCTATCAAATCGGCCACCAAGCTTCGTGGTGGTGGCTCGGCTTTACCCGGCCTCGTGGTTGAGCGCATCGATCCTGAATTTATTCCCCATACCCTCTCGCAATTACCACAGGGTGTAGTTGTAGTGAGCGGTACAAATGGTAAAACAACTACCACCAAAATGGTGGTTGAACTGCTGGAATCACAAGGTTTGAAAGTGTTTACGAACCGCACGGGTAGCAATTTCATCCGTGGTGTTGCCGCTGCATTGCTAGGAGAAGTGAATTTAAAAGGTGAGCTTCATGCCGACATCGCGGTACTTGAGCTTGATGAGGCACACGCCGTGCATTTCGTGAAGGCCGTACAGCCACGCTACAGTTTGCTTTTGAACGTGATGCGCGACCAGCTGGATAGGTTTGGTGAAATCGATACTACCGCGAAAATGTTACAAGCGGTTGCCGAGGCGACCTCTGAAACCGTGGTTATAAACCGTGAAGATCCGAGGCTGATGAAACTTGCTGGTTCATTGCCACCTGAAAAAGTGGCATATTTTGGGCTTGATAGCTCGCTCGCGCACCTTTTTCCAAATGACGATACACTTCGAGGCGGAAGCACCATCGAAACAGACCAACCCGATACACTTAGCACGCTAGTGTCAGTCGATGGTAAAACTGCACGCTTCACACTTGGAAGCACAACTACCGAAGCTACGTTGAAGCTTGAAGGTATTTACAATGTATTCAATGCTATCGCGGCTGTTGCGCTTACCCACGCCGTGTTGAAAGATGGTTGCGACGATGAAAAACTAGTGCACGCCCTTGAAAGCGTCACTCCGGCGTTTGGGCGTGGTGAGTCACTCATGGTAAACGGCCAGCCGCTTGAACTGGTACTGGTGAAAAACCCGGGCGGTTTCAGGCTTAGTCTGGCGTCATTCCCCCCTGAAAATTGGGCTACGATGATAGCCATCAACGATAACTATGCCGATGGTCGTGATATGAGCTGGCTGTGGGATGTGGAATTCGAAAGCTTGAAAGCCAGTGGCGTAGAATATGTTTCGGGCATTCGTGCCTATGATATGGCCCTACGCTTACAGTACGATGAAGTCGAGGCAAAAAAAGTAAACACCGATCTAAGGCATGCGCTGGGTGAATTTATTGAAGCCAACGAAGGCGCTCCGAAGCGTATTTATTGTACCTATACTGCTATGCTGGCACTTCGAAAAGAGTTATCGAAAATAACCAAGGTTGAGGTAGTATCATGAGCAAAGAACTGGTAATTTTACAGTTATACTCGCATGATATGAACATCTATGGCGACTGGGGCAATGTGCTGACGGTGTTACGACGCGCGCAGTGGTATGGCTACGTGCCAAAATTCATTGAATATAACCCTGGCGATGCGTTTCCCGACCATGTCGATATCATCATCGGTGGGGGAGGCCAGGATGCCGGGCAAGACAGAATACAAGCCGATTTGATGAAAATAAGCCCGAAGCTACACGAGCTTGCCGAAAGGGATACACCAATGTTGATGATTTGTGGGTTGTACCAACTATTCGGCAAATTCTTTAAAACGAAAGACGGCAATGTTATCGAAGGTATTGGTCTTTTCGACATTGAAACGTTTGGCGGCAGCGAGCGTATGATTGGTAATGTCGTAATAGAAAGCGATGAATTCGGGACGATAATCGGCTACGAAAACCATAGCGGGCAAACGATGCTCGGTGCAGGGGTGAAACCGCTCGGTACGGTACGAAAAGGTGCTGGAAACAATGGCAAAGACGGAACGGAAGGCGCACGCTATCGCCATGTGCTGGGCAGCTATTTGCACGGTTCATTACTGCCAAAAAACCCGCAAATTTCAGATTGGCTACTGGAAAAAGCCGCCATGCACCGCTACGGAGAGTTCAGCTCGCACCTTCTAGATGATCACTTCGCCCAGCAAGCGCGCAACGTGGCACTCACCCGGCCGCGCTAATCTATTTAGCCAATCCGGGCAATAAGTTCTTGGCGTACTTGGTCGCCATGACCAAGTGGTGTTACCCTGCCCCACACTTTTACGACTTGACCATTCGGGTCGATAAGAAATGTCTTGCGCAAAATGCCTTCTTTGCCGAACATCTTCTTACCCCATGCACCGTAGGCTTCTATCGTTTTACCGTCCGGGTCGGATAAAAGCGTGAAGTTCAAGCTATGCTTCGCCTTAAATTTTTCATGGCTCCCGGCATCGTCTTTACTCACGCCTACTACTTCGGCGCCTAGTTTCATCAGTTCATCGCGGGCATCACGCAAACTACATGCTTCTACGGTGCAGCCAGGAGTGTCGTCTTTTGGATAAAAATATAACACCAGCCATTTGCCGGCAAAATCTTTCAGGCTTTTTTTGTTTCCACTTTCATCATGTAACGTAAAATCTGGGGCGCTGTATGGTACTTCTTTCATATTTTCTATTATATCACTTTCAATCACGGTATATACCGTGATATACTTATCGTATGGATAATTTACGTATTATAGGAGTAATTCTGTGGTGGGCAGAAGGGTCAAAATCGCGTCGAGATAAAAGATGGGCAAAGGCCGTCAGCTACCCCATTGAGATAACGAACACGAATGCAGATATTATACGTATTTTTATTCGTTACATTGTTGAAGTAGTTGGCATTCCAAAAGAAAATTTAAAAGTACAAATACAAATTCATGAGAATGATTCGCAAGAAGAGCTAGAAGCATACTGGCGAAATGTTACTGGAATCAAAAAAAAGAACTTTAATAAAACCATCGTACGCAAAGTTGGTAATAAACCTAATAAATCCAAAGGAACCTGTAAAATAAGGTGTTACAGCAAGGAGTTTTATGGTAAAATACAGGATGATTTGCAAGAGGTCTTAGGAACGATTGCATAGACACACATCGGGGTGTGGCGCAGTTGGCTAGCGCGGGCGGTTTGGGACCGTCAGGTCGAAGGTTCGAGTCCTTTCACCCCGACCATAGAAAAACGGGCACCAGATGGTGCCCGTTTTTCTATTAATCGTGATTGACTCGAACCTTCGACCCAAATTTTGCCACCGCAAAATTTGTAGGTCGAAGTTCGTGCAGCGCCGTGCGGTAAAAATGTGTTTACATATTTTTACAAGCAAGCGGATATAGGGAGCGGAGCGACTGCTTGACTTTCACCCCTACTCTTCCACTACAGGCAAATCCTCCACCCGTACCTTCAAAATACTGGCAAGCTTATCTATCTTCTGAAACTTACAATATTTTATAGCCTGCCCGTCAGCGGAATAAATACGGTAGTAATGGTCGTAGCGCACGGTTTCGCCGCGAAAGTTCTTGGCTGCTGTTGGTTCCTCGATACGCCGTATGTACCAGCCTCTATCCTGTTCATCGAGAATTCGCTTTATCTTCGCATAGTGATTAAATGCCATATACGTAGTATAGGTTTATTCCACACGTCGGGCAAAATATTCTTCGGTTTCGCGCGTGAATATCTCGGCTACTTTCGGGCCGATGCCATACAGTTTTTGAAGCCGTTTGGAAAATTCATCTTCGTCGAGGCTACTTGCGAGCATAAAAAGTAGCGAACCTTCATATTCGCGAATCAGTTGCTCCATACAGGTTTTCAACCCACGGGCGGTCACATGTTGGTAGCGCGTATAGCCACCGTTATGTAGCACGCGCACCAGTTGGCGTTCCGATGCTTCGGCAATCGCCCATGGTGTATCTAGTTTCTTTTCAATAAATAACCGCCACGTTACCACCGCCGATTCAGAACGTATGGGTTTACCAAAAAGATAGCAAAGTAAAAACCACCGGAACATATCGGTGTCACCTGCCAGTACGTCCAGGTCAAATTCTACCGCGTTATGCGATTTACGAACTTTACGAGGCATTTGTTTTTGCAACGTCCGGTTCCATCAGTTGACTATTCTTCATAAGGTACGGCTCGGTGCATGCCGCCAAGTTAAAGCAGCACGGGCGGCGATGTTTGCCATTCAGCTTCGAAATGGTTTTTTCTATGCGTACCGCACGCGTTTCCTGGCTAAGCGTCGCATTCATCCAACGTATCCATTCCCAGCGTGCCATAGGGGTGATGTCTTTCCACTTGTCTTTTACTTTTGCGGGTGCAATCTTCAGCGCATCAGCAAAATCTTTCGGCAAGTTCGGTTCCGGCCAGGTAGCGCTAGTCGTTATTTCTACCGTTACGGTATCGCCCGAGATCACGCCTGCGGTTTTCTTTAGCTCATCACTCACCCGCATCCAATGGCCCCCGCGTCCATCTGGTTCAAGCACCGTTTGAAATTCATGGCCGTTTATCGTGCCCTTTACGCTCACCTGCCCACGCGACGGTAATTTAGCACTTTCATCCTTTGGTAACGGCAAAACAACCCAATCTTTCAGCGTGTAGAGTACGGTTTTGAAGCGGATTGTTAGCGGAGTGTTTTTCATGTTTCCATTATAGCGCTTTGATGGGTGTGCAACGACCGGGGAGTTTCATAGGGTCATTATAGTTCTAAATTTCTGGTAGTTTCTTCTTTGACTTCTTTGATATCAGCATATTGGTCACGATTAGTATTATTAGTCCAACGATAAGTGTTACACCAACTAGTACAACCCACGACCAAACTACTCCAAGCTGAACTCCAGGTATTTTGTCAATCAAACCTGTAATAATCGATCCGATAAAAAAGAGAAATGCCGCAGCGAATACGTGAATAGACCAATCGTACGCCCACATGCGAAAACGTTCACCCATGTAGAACACTTCATAGAGTCGTCCGGGTTCGTTATACTTAACTCTTGCAGCTGAAGCGATGAGGAACAACGCAGCAAAAAATGCGGAAAACCCAAGAGTCACCCTTAAGAATACTTCAAGAGTGTTATCGCTCGACACAACGAATACGGTCGCAATAATGACAGCGGAAAAAGTAAACCTGTACTGTTCACGAAATCTTGCTCCATCTGATATCTTTTCATATGCTAATTTAGCTTTTTCCGACATAACCTTATTATCCCTAAAGGTTTAAAGTTAATTCGCCAATTTTTTCACCACGTCAATTGCAATACCTTCAATCGCGTAGTACTGCATATCTTCTTCGGCAATGAATATAGGCATGTAATCCGCACTCGACTCGGATGATAAGATGATCCTTCTATCGTCTTTATCTATGCGTATTTTTTTGAGGTTGTAGGCATTATCTATTCGCGAAATGACATAATCATTGTCTTTTGGGTTATAAGCCCCCACTTTACGCACAATCACATAATCACCATCGTCTACCGACTTTCCGTGTAGGGAAGCCCGGTTCATGGAATCACCAGCAGCAACGAGCGCGAACACATCATCCCAACGCTTTGTGTTGATAAGACTAGGTGAAACAGGCAAAAAGTCGTGCGGTCCTTCGCCCGCAAGTTCTGTTGCTATACCACAGCTCACACGACCAAGAATGGGTATTTGAATAAGACTTCCTCGGCTGAAATTACCTTCAGGTAAACTCACTTTATCTATTCTAGCGTTGTAAATCAACCGCCCTTCACGTATCAATGCTTTTTTTGCTAATTGCACAGCATACGGGTGTTCACCACCGAGTAGTGCCCCAATTTGGCGAAGACTTAGGTTATTTATATCTCGCGTCTGTACAAGCTTGAGGAGATCTGCTTGAATTGGCGTCAAGCTCTTAGTCATAATACACTTATTATAGAGTATGGATTAAAGTTATACAACACCTTGACACCAAAACATTGACAAACTATAATTACTACAAGCTACCGCCGTACAGGGGCTCTGCGAGGGAGGCTTAGTACGAAAGTAAGTTTGTGCTAATGCGAGAAACACAAACACTCTCATCATCAACTTTAAGGGTATACCAAGGGGGTATACATGAGCAAACAATATAAACTTTTTATCGATGAGACAGGTCACCCTCATCAAAATGACCGTTCAAAACACTTTGTGCTCGTTGGTATTATCATCCAGGATGGGCATCAAGAAGCACTAAAGATTAAGGCTGACCAACTACGATTCAAGTACTGGGACAGAACGAATATTGTTCTGCACTCAGAGGAGATTGGAAAGCGCAAAGGTGAGTTTGCTATCTTCCAAAACCAGCCGCAACTCGGTGCTAAGTTCGAACGACAGTTCTTGCAATTCCTTAGCACCGTGCCAATACTGGTTACAACAGGCGTCGTAGACAAGGTACGTGCGTATCGCGTGGGCTGGAAGGAAGAAACGATTATCAATAAGACTAACAGCGCTGTTTTGCTAGATTACCTTGCGTTCTTATATGCACAAGACCGTGCACATGGACGAGTAGTTTATGAAGCCTCGACTAGCCGACGCGATTCGCTTTATCTTAATGCTTTCTATACTCTAGCAAGTCCCAACTGGCAACGCGTAAATCCCGACTTTCAAGGAGTACGTGAAGTACTTACATCAGTTACCTTTGCTAATAAACTAAACGATGACATCGAAATTCAGCTAGCTGATATCTTTAGCTACGCTGCAATCTGTAAATACCATCGGGATAACGGTACGAAAATATTCGCTACCAATTCTTATGAAGCAAAGCTTATCAAAATTCTTGAGAAGAAGTTGCTTGTAAAGCCAGTTTCTATGACCAATCCAACGAAAAAGAAATACTATCGAAAAGTGCAAGGTACAACTATATTGCCGCCTTACAATAAAAAACAAACCAAAAAGAAAAAGACCGTTTGAGCCATCTGGTCCCGTGCGGTCTTTTCACTTAGTGTAGCAAACTTTATCATTTTATGCAACAGGAGAACCAACAAATGAGCGTAAAGATCATTTCTTACGATTTAAGAAAACCGGAAACATCCGAGGACTATAAGTTGCTCATTGCTGAAATCAAATCACTTGGTGAATGGGCAAAGCCGATGGAGTCTTACTGGCTAGTTGATACGACATATACACCTAAAACTATCTATGAGCGTCTGGATCCATACTTGGATAACAACGATAAACTCTTAGTGGCTTCAACTCCACTAACAGCTTGGTGGAGCACGGGTTTATCCAAAGCGGTAGTTGATTGGATTCATAGCCATTAACTTCCTCGAACGCTGAAGATTCCCGGGTTCTTGTCCTGAGGATTTTCTAATTTTATAAACCTACGAAAAAATCAGATACGCTAACGTCTAAGCATTTCGCCAACTTATGCAACGTACTCAGCCTTGGCGAACGTCGACCCTGTTCGATGTATCCAATGGCAACCCGATCCATACTCGCTAAATCCGCTAGATATTCCTGAGAATATCCTTTTTCATCTCGAAGCTCCTGAACTCGACGACCGAGCTTTATTTTGAATGCCTCAAACGACTTACTAGTGTTTACCATTACTCTTATCGTAAGAGTCGGTTAAATATATAACTACTAACAGAAAGTTAGCAAAAACAGTGATAATTTTGTATATTTGATAACAGATTGTTTGCTAACAGAAAGTTAGCAATTTGAATTGGTATGGCACAAAAGAACTTACATGTAGCAAAACAGCGGAAAAACGATGAATTCTACACTCAGCTTAGTGATATTGCCAATGAGCTCAGACATTATCGTGAACAATTGCGTGACAAGGTCATTTTGTGCAATTGCGATGACCCTTTTGAGAGTAATTTTTTCAAATACTTCGCCGGTAACTTCAACACACTTGGTCTAAAGAAGCTCATCGCTACCAGCTACCTCAGGTCACCTATTGTTGGTGCACAACTTCCGCTTCTCGATATTGAAGGCCTAAAACCTGAGGGCGACGAGCCGTATGTTGTAGAAATAAATGAAGTGCCAGATCTGAATAATGACGGGGCGGTAAGTCTAGACGATGTCGAATACCTGCTCAAGCATGATAAAAATGTTACTACCAGACTGAAGGGTGACGCTACACACGCTGCAGGAGATTTTCGTTCGGCCGAATGTATTGAGCTGTTAAAACAGGCGGACATCATCATTACGAATCCGCCGTTTAGCCTGTTCCGTGAATTTGTATCACAGCTTGTTGAGTATGAAAAACAGTTTCTTATCATTGGTAGTAAAAACGCTATAACCTACAAAGAGATTTTTAAGCTCATCAAAGACAACAAACTCTGGCTCGGCTATGGTTTTTCTGGCGGTAACGCTTTTTTCAAAATACCGGCCGAAAAATCACGCGAATTTGCGGCTGGCGTATACGACCCAAACACTGGTCTTGTAAAATTTCGCAATGTTGGTTGGTTTACAAATTTGTATGTTGATAAGTCGGAAGATCCGATTACGCCCTATCTTACTTACGAACAGGGGTTGGCACGTGGGTTATATCCTAAATACGATAACTATGACGCTATTGAAGTAAGTAAAATTGCTGATATTCCAAGTGATTACGTGGGAGTAATGGGCGTACCCATCACATTTCTAGATCGCTGGGTTCCAAACAGCGGATTTGAAGTTGTAAAGTTTAGGAAAGGTGATGATGACAAGGACTTGCAATACACTGACTTAGACAGACAGACAGACAGACAGACAGACAGACAGACAGACAGACAGACAGACAGGTACAGTCTATCCGTACTTCCGAGTCCTCGTCAAGCGAGTTCCAAATCCTCGGACAAACAGGAGTTATTGAGCCAGATGGAATCTGCATTGAATATAAATCTGGCCGTCCGTACATCAAAGGCGCAAGGAAGTATGCACGGGTCTTTGTCCAGCGAGTTTGAAGTCCTCGGCATCGCGAACTCAGCACGGTGGATTGGCTACGAACTCTACACAATCATAGGTGGCAGAAAGATTTATAACAGAATTATCATCAAACGAAAGGCGGCGGCATGAATATAAAATTATCGGGCAAAGATTTTGATAAAATTACTATTCGCGATTTAGTGAATGGCTACAAAGATAATGGTGAGGGTGGCGTGGTTGGCTACGGCGATAAGCTCAACATTCGTCCGGCCTACCAGCGCGAGTTTATCTACGGTGAAAAAGACCGTGATGCTGTTATTCGGACGGTACGCAGCGGCTTCCCTCTCAATACTATGTACTGGGCAAAAGATGACGAGGGCGATTTTGAGCTCATGGACGGCCAGCAGCGCACCGTGAGCATTTGCCAGTATGTAACCGACATTATTCCAATTAAGTTTGATGATGGTCACGAACTGGCATTTAACAACCTGACATCTGACCAGCAGCAACAAATTCTTGATTACGAATTATCAATTTACATCTGTGAGGGTACTCCAAGCGAAAAACTGGCGTGGTTCCGCACTATTAATATCGCCGGTAAGCCGCTGAACGATCAAGAGCTATTGAATGCTATGCACACCGGCCCGTGGCTATCTGATGCCAAAAGATGGTTTAGCAAAACTGGCGGCGCAGCAGCCAAACTGGGCGACCGTTATGTTAGCGGCACGCCAAATCGCCAAGAAATATTAGAACGAACACTCAAATGGATTTCTAGCGACAATATTGAGCATTACATGGCCACCCACCAGTTTCATGAGAATGCCGCAGAGTTGTGGCAATATTTTCAGGAAGTTATTGCATGGGTTGAACGAATATTCCCAGACTATCGCCCAATAATGAAAGGTTTAGAATGGGGTGCACTCTATAACGCACACAAAAACGATATATTAAACGCAGCTGATCTAGAACAGCGTATCGTTGAGCTTATTAATGACGACGAGGTGAACAGCAAGAAAGGTATTTACGAATACTTACTGACTGGCGACGAGCGTACACTGTCTTTGCGGGCTTTCGACGAAAAGACGCGAGTCATGAAATACGAGGAGCAGGCTGGTATATGTCCAGCGTGTGGCCAACACTTTGAATTAAGTGAAATGGAAGCTGACCATATAACACCATGGGTAGAGGGCGGTAAAACTAATGCCGAGAACTGCCAGATGCTTTGCCGTGATGACAACCGACGTAAAGGCAAAACGTAAGATACAACTTTTAACCGGCTAGGTACAAGGCGTATACTATTTTTATCGGGGTGTGGCGCAGCTCGGTAGCGCGCACCGTTCGGGACGGTGAGGTCGTCCGTTCAAATCGGATCACCCCGACCAAGACCTTGAGTTTTTTGATATACATAACTTTTGCTCATGTTGAACCTCGGACGACCCGGGACATGAATGTCCCAGTCGCCTGTATCGCTTCGCTCCTCCGCTGCGCTTCGCCGAATCCAGTCACCCCGACCATGATTTTATGTTGTTACATGCTACGATAGGACTATGCTAACGAGCATGCTGAAAATAGTTATTCGTGTTTTTGAAGTGTTGAGCTATGTGTTTACCACGCTTGGGTGGCTTTGGTTCGGTGTGGTGCTATTTCCTTTGGCGCAAGGTTCCGGTGCTTTCACATTTTTATTACCAACCACTCCACAACCACAACCCGCGGTGGTTCACCATGAAGCTAATTCTCCCTTTTTGCTGGTGCTTGCCGCGTTTGTAACAGCACTCATGATCATCATCTCGCTTATTGCCCTGTGGCGTTTGCCACGAAACCTAGCGAAACTAGGGAATGCGGCGAGCCATAGCGTGAGTGATGCGGTGATTCCACTAATTACCCACCACAAGAAGATTCCGAAAAAAACCAAACGAAAACTAAATGCGCGAATTGTACTATACGCGCGAATCGCCTTTATACTGATTCCGCTAGCAGGTACACTAGCTTGCCCGCCAATCAAAGAACTGAGCCGTGAAATCGTGGTAGTGGTATCGGCAGGTACGGCATGTATAGCAGCCGTGTGCCTACTGGTAGAAAAGCTACTAGAGCACTACACAGTTCCCGTGCGTACTACAAAATAAAACAGACGGATAGACTCCGTCTGTTTTATGAGTGTGCTCGAGATTACTTTGCGAACTCGATGGCGCGTGTTTCGCGAATGACATTCACCTTGATGGTACCTGGGTACTGCATGGTGCTTTCAATCTTGTTGGCGATATCACGAGCCAGCTTGATACTTGAAAGGTCATCGATGCGCTCTGGCCGTACCATAACACGGACTTCACGGCCGGCAGAAATAGCGTAGGCCTTGTCGATGCCATCGAATGAGGTAGCGATGTTTTCAAGATCTTTCATGCGCTCGGCAAAGTTTTCGGCTGAGATATTGCGCGCGCCAGGGCGAGCTGCTGAGGCGGCATCTACTACACGCACTACGAGTGCTTCAGGTGTGGTCGCTTCGATATCGTCGTGGTGTGCCTCAATGGCATGCACGATTTCATCACTCATACCGTACTTCTTGGCAAGTTCGGCACCGATGTGGTGATGCTTGCCTTCAAGCTTGTGCGTAACGGCTTTGCCGACATCATGTAGCAAGGTCGCGATTTTCGTAACGCGGACATTCGCACCGATTTCTTCGGCGATCATACCAGCGATGTGCGCCATTTCGGTACTGTGCATAAGTACGTTCTGACCGTAGGAAGTACGGAATTTCAGCTCGCCAAGTAGGCGCAGCATTTCTTTTGGAATACCCACCACGCCAACTTCACGGGCGGCGTCTTCACCGGCGCGATCAACTTCTTTGTCGATTTGTTTCTCGGCTTTGGCAACGACTTCTTCAATACGGCCCGGATGGATGCGACCATCTTTCATGAGCATCTCGAGAGTAAGGCGAGCCACTTGTCGACGAACAGGGTCGAAACTTGAAAGCACGATCATGCCAGGCGTGTCGTCGACAAGGATATCCACACCTGTAGCACGTTGCAGTGCCTGGATGTTACGGCCTTCCTTACCAATGATACGACCTTTCATTTCGTCGTCTGTGAGCTTGATAGCGGTAACGGTTCGCTCGGCGGTGACTTCACTGCTCATTCGCTCCATAGCGGTCAGCAGAATAGTTTGTGCTTGTTCTTCGGCGTCTTGCATGGCATCATTTTGCAGCTTGCTGACAAGCCCTATAAGATCATGTTTGATGTCACGCTCGGTCATTTGCATCAGTTTGTCGGCGGCATCTTTTTTCTTTAGACCAGCGATCTTTTCCAGCTTTTCCTGCTGCTTGGTGCGGATGTCACGAATCTCGCTTTTTAAGCCCTCTACCTCATCTTCTTGGGCACGAAGTTTCTCGGCACGCTTGTCGAGTTCATCAAGTTTCTTATCGAGGGACACTTCGCGTTCGGCCAAACGGTCTTCCGTTTTCTTCCATTCTTTGCGACGTTCTTTCTCGATTTCTACTGCTTCATCTTTTGCTTTTAATAGGATGTCGCCGGCTTTTGTTTTCGCGCTGGCGAGCTCTTTTTCTATTTGGTTTTTTCCTTGAGTCGTACGCTGCTTATCGTAGGTGTACTTTCCACCCACACCTAAAAGCACTCCGACTATCGCGGCAAGTATCTCTATGCCCATAGCAGTTCCTTTCTTGCCTACCCCCGCCGCGTGTTCATCACGGCGAATAATGGTGTATCACAGGGTAAACAAAATGCTTCAAAAATTTATAACACAGTCCCAAAATCAGACTATATCTAGTATAGCTCGTTTTCACTTTATAGGGCAAGCAGAATTATTTACGAGGTGTGGTAATGTTTGCCTCGCGCCCGTATTCAGGCAACACCACCTTATCATTTTCACCATTTGATAGCCGGGCGAGGGCTTTTTCTTGCCAATCTTCGCCAGTTTCGCCTACGATAGGTGCCGTATTCGCATCGGCGATAGTGTTGAGCACAGTGATACCGATGCGTAGACCCGTGAAACTTCCCGGCCCTTTCATTACACCAATGCCTGAGATATCTTTGAACGCACTACCTTGTTCGGCTAGCTTTTCTTCCAAATATTTCAACAGGTTTTTTGCCAACGTGCGGTCTGCCTGCCATTCATCATGAGTGCGCACATCACCGTTTACGAGCGTGAGCCTGCAAATTGGTGTGGATGTATCAAGTAAGACAATCATGCTTCGAGTGCCTCCAAGAGTGCCGTGCTTTTTTTGCCGTGCGCGGAAATATCCAGCTCGCGTACGTCATCACCTGTCGCGGAAAACATGATGGCAAGGTAATCTTCCGGTAATATACTGCGTACGATATCGCCCCATTCAATTATGACCACGCTCGTGTCGTCGCTTGCCGATTCGTGAAGTTCGTCGGCCATGATACCCGCATCACTTAATCGATAGAAGTCGTAATGACTTAGACGTAATCCGTTCGGAGCATCGTATACGCGACTTATCGTGAAGGTGGGACTTTGCACCGTTTCTTCGATATCCATGCCGCTTGCGATGCCTTTCGTGAACGTTGTTTTACCCGCGCCGATATCGCCTACCAGTTCTATTACTTGGCCACCCTTAAGCAGCCGCCCAAGCTGGCGGCCGAATTCTTTTGTTTCTTCCTCGCTTTTAAGTGTTACTTTCACCACTGATAAGTATAGCATTTGTTATACTTTATATATGGACATACGGCTTGCGGGACCTGATGACATCGAGAGCGTGGCGAAATTAGTAAGCCATATTCGCATGAAAGACATCAGCGTTGATGAAATTCAGACTATTTACCAGCAAACCATCGCGTCTGCCCAGGCTGATATACTCCTTGTCGTTGATACTAATGAAGTGATTGCGATCGCTGTATTGAATTGCGTACTAAAATTAAACCGGATCGAGTGCCGGCTCGACGAAGCCGTTGTGGCACCAGAACAGCGAGGTAAAGGAATCGGCACAAAACTAATTGAGGCGTGCGAGAAATGGGCTTGGGAAAGAGACTGTTATAAAATAGAATTCACCAGCCGCCCTGAACGTGATAACTCGGTTCGTTTTTACGAAAAGCGGGGTTACGATAAACGCGACAGTACTATTTACACTAAATTTTCTCCAACAACCGACTATGTCAAGACAAAAGTTATCTGAATATAAAGCAAAACGCCTGCTTGTTCCTGAGTACCATGGGGTAGCGCTTCAGCTGGCTACTGTGAAGAAAGATTGCGAGTCACTCGATGAACACACGCAGTATGTCATTAAGGTTGACCAGGGCGTAAAAAAACGCGGCAAGCAAGGGCTTATTCGGCTTGATGTGACAAAACAGGATGCTGAAAAGGCGGTGCACGAACTAGCTGGGAAAGGTTTCAACCGATTTATTGCAGAACCCATGTTCGCGCATAAAGACGATGAAGAAAAATACGTAAGTTTTGAACGAACCCGTGAAGGAATTCGCGTACTATTCTCGCCAACGGGTGGAATTTCAGTGGAAGATGAACCCGAAGCTGTTCAGACGTATACGCCAGACAATGCTCCCCTGCCTAGTGCATTCATGCAGCATGTCATAGAAGTAATGAACCGTCAGCACTTTTCGTTCCTTGAAATCAATCCGCTGGTGATAAGGGGCGATGAGTGCGTGGTGCTTGACGCAGCTGTGCTGGTAGATAGCGCCGGCGAATATGTGGCGGACTGGAACGATGAAGACACGATTGACGCACGCAAACTTGCCAATAGCGAAGTAGCTGTCGCTGAGCTGAATGATAATTCACCGGCCGCATTCAGCTTTCGTATCCTTAATAAAGACGGCGCCATATGGCTGCTGCTTTCAGGGGGGGGCGCTAGCATCACTATTGCCGACGAGGCAATGAATCAAGGCAAAGCGAATAGCATCGCGAACTACGGCGAATATAGCGGCGGGCCGTCAACGGAAGAAACGTACCTATACACCAAGCAAGTTTTGGCGCAGATGCTGCTTTCACACGCACAAAAGAAAGCATTGGTAATTGCTGGTGGTGTGGCCAACTTTACGGATGTAAAAAAGACGTTTAAAGGTGTCATCCAAGCCCTTGAAGAAGTAAAGGACGAATTGGTACGTGCCAAGGTGAAGGTGTATGTGCGGCGCGGTGGCCCGAATGAAGCTGAAGGACTAGGCATGATGAGAAAATTTCTTGAAGCACATAACTTATACGGTAGCGTGCATGGATCTGACATTGTGCTGACCGACGTGGTAAATGAAGCATTGGAGTATGTTGATGCGTAGTGTCGATGAAATTCGAACACATCCGGGCAAAATACTGGTTTTAGGTAATTACCGACCAGGCATTCAAACTACACTCGACTTCGATTTTATGTCTGGCAAGAAAGAACCTTCCATTGTGGGTATCGTTTCAGCGAGTGCGCGTTTTCAGAAATTCTTTTGGGGTAATTCGGAAATTTTGATTCCCTGTTTCTCCACTTTGCCCGCAGCAGCTAAGGCATTGCCCGACATTCAGTGGATGTTCAACATCAATTCGGGCAGGCGTGCCCTGCAAACCACCAATGAATTTTTCGAAGCGTTCCCAGCTGCATGGGGCGGACACATCTTCGCGGAAGACGTACCAGAGCAGCATGCTATCGAACTATATGAAAACTATCAGCTTCATGGCAAAACCCTTATCGGTACGGCTGGTGTAGGCATTATCGTTCCTGGCGCACTGAAACTTGGTGTGGTTGGTGGCGTGGATTGGCGACAAGTACAGAGTAACCATTTGCAGCAGGCAGGCAACGTTGCCGTACTTGCAGCCTCTGGTGGAATGATAAACGAAATCATTACCATGGTAACGCAAACCGGCCATGGCATCAGTTTTGCCCTCTGTTTTGGTGGTGACCGTTTCCCTCTCACCACTCCGAAAGAAGCCTTTGAAGCAGCTGAGGCGGACTCTGTTACCACGCACATTGTGTACTACGGTGAACTGGGTGGCCAAGATGAGCATGAACTTGCTGAACTCATGAAACAGGGTAAGATTACGAAACCAGTGATCGCCTACATTGCGGGTGTTATCGGCGAGAATTTTGATCAACCCGTACAATTCGGTCATGCGAAAGCATTAGCTGGCAACAAGTCCGAGACTGCCAGTGCGAAACGCGAAGCACTTCGAGATGCAGGGGCTACCGTAGCGACTTCGATGGTTGAGTTTAAGAAACACGTGGCAGCACTACCGACTACTGATGCAAAGGAGCAAACTATGGACGTATCAAATCGCAAAAAAAGTTTATTTACATCAACTATATCGGGTGAAAGCGATGCGGGGTATGAATTCGTGGGCACTCCCCTTCAAAAGTGGGCCAAAGAGGGCGATATTGCAATGCAAATTACCACAGCGTTACTTGGTAAGCGTCCAAATTCAAAGCTAACACGTGATTTCGTACAAACTGTATTCCTTCTATCTGTCGACCATGGACCGCAAGTTTCAGGTGCGCTTAACACTATCATCACTGCCAGAGCAGGTAAAGGTTTGGTTGATTCTCTCGCTGCAGGCCTGTTGACCATCGGGCCTCGTTTCGGGGGCGCCGTCAGTGACGCCGCCCGTGAATGGTTCACAGGGGTAAGCGAACACAAAATTCCCGCTGAACATGTGGAAAATTATGCAAAACAAAAGAAATACATAGGTGGCATCGGTCACAAGAAATACCGCCTCGGACTGCCCGATCCACGGACCGCAATGCTCGCCACGTTTGCCGACAAACTAAAAACTCACCGTTACTATGACTACGCCAAGGAAATCGAGAACATCACGAGTGCAAAAAAAGGTTCGTTGATACTAAACGTTGATGGAACCATCGCTGCTTTGATGCTTGACTTGCTTGAAACCGAAGAAGGCATGAATGAAGCTGCGCTTAAAAGCCTAATCGATGCCGACTTCTTTAACGCTTTGTTCGTGATACCTCGCACTGTCGGTTTTGTCGCACACTACCTCGATCAGAAACGCTTGGATGAAGGTCTTTTCAGGCTGCCTGACGACGACATATTGCTTAGCTAAAAATTACTGGCGTATTCTCTGTAGGCACGCTATACTAGAGCGTAAGCATTATGCGCATTTCCGATGTCACAGTAGAAAAGCTCTTAGAGCGTGGTGGGAAGACATCACCCGAGCAGATTACGCAGCTTAAGGAAACTGCGACTAGTTCAAGACGCCCTCTTCAAGAAATCGCGATTCAAGATGAAATCATTACGGAATTAGAGCTTGCACAGTTATTCTCTGAATACTCAGGTATTCCGTTTATCGAGCTTGACCCAAAGATTATACCTACTGATGTGCTGAATCGTATTCCTGAACGAATTGCTACTCAATACATGGCGATCTTATTCCGTATCGATAAGGACGGGCTGATGCATCTTGCCATGGATGACCCTGACGACATTCAAGCAGTGGCTTTCATTGAAAAGCAAATCGGTGAAAATACAAAGCTATACATAGCCACAAAAGATAACATTCTTGCTTGTCTGACAAATTATCGCGGAGATGTCAATAAACAGCTGAGTAAAGTAATCGACGTTCAGAAGGAAGATGATGAGAGCGATCAACCAATATCAGATGCGGATATTTCTGAAGACTCACCCGTAGCGCAAACCATCAATCTGTTGCTTGAATATGCTGTGCGCTCAAGTGCAAGCGATATCCATATCGAGCCGCGTGAAGAATACGTACAAATTCGTTATCGTATTGACGGAGTATTGAATGAAGTCAATCGCTTGCCGCGAAATGTACTTGGAGCTCTTGTAAGCCGTATTAAAATTTTATCAAACCTGAAAATTGATGAACGTCGTGTTCCCCAAGATGGTCGATTTAAGATCAAAGTCGCTGGCAAGCAATATGCACTTCGTGTGAGTACTCTACCGATCGCTGATGGCGAAAAAGTGGTAATGCGTATCCTCGATGAAAGTGATCAGGCCATTACGTTAGAGCAACTTGGCTATTGGGGTAACGCGCTCGTAATTATGCGTGACGCGATGAGTGAACCGAATGGCATCGTACTTATCACGGGCCCGACAGGTAGTGGTAAATCGACCAGTTTGTTTAGTGCGCTGACTATACTTAACAAACCCGATGTGAACATATCTACCATCGAAGATCCTGTAGAATACAAAATACCAGGAGTGAACCAGACTCAAACCAATCCAAAGGCTGGCATGACATTCGCAAACGGCCTCCGTGCTATGCTGCGTCAAGACCCGAACATTATCATGGTTGGTGAGATTCGTGACGCTGAAACGGCCGATTTGGCGGTGCAAGCTGCCCTTACTGGACACCTGGTGTTCTCTACCCTGCACACGAATAACGCAGCGACTAGTCTGCCTCGCTTGCTTGATATGGGTATCGAGCCGTTCCTTATCGCCAGTACTGTTAGGGGTGTTATTGGTCAGCGTCTTGTCCGTCGTCTTTGTGTAATATGCCGACAAAAAATTGCGCCCTCACCTGAAGAGATCGTATCACTTGAGAAGACTTTTTCATTAAATGATGCGCAATTTGAGCAAATTGCACAGTTGGAGGAACAGGCAAGATCGCAAGGTATCGGCGCAGATGTAGATCTGAGTATAACCAACGGTGCAATCTCAACTCTGTGGAAGGCCTCAGAAAAGGGTTGCGACGAGTGTAATCACACAGGATACCGGGGGCGTATCGGTATTTACGAAGGCCTTAGTAACTCGTCTGCTATTCAAAAGCTCATAATATCCAACGGCACGAGCGACCAAATTCAGATGCAAGCCATAAAAGGCGGTATGATAACTATGCAGATTGACGGGCTAATCAAAGCTTTGCGAGGGCAAACAAGTGTTGAAGAAATCATCAGGGTGACAAGGGAATAATGATATGGCAAATTACTCATACAACGCCGTAGACAACAAGGGCAACAATATCGAGGGTACACTTGAGGCAATAGACCGTAGTACCGTCGTGAAGGCGCTTGCCCGTCAGAACTTACAGCCAATATCGATAAAAGAAATTTCTCAGAAAGAAAGTAAAGGTAAGAAATCCCTATTTGCAAGCAATAAGGTTAAAGGTGATCACCTTGTTATCTTTACTCGAGAACTAAGTGCAATGGTGAGTGCGGGCGTACCTCTGCTTCGCGCCCTCACTTCTTTACGCGACCATAGTGAAAGCGCAGCATTAAAGAAAGTGCTGAACGGTGTTATTAAAGATGTTGAGGGTGGTGCGACGCTTGCATCAAGTTTGCAAAAGTTCCCTGATACTTTCAATGATATTTATGTAAATATGGTTCGAGCCGGTGAAGCAGCGGGAATATTAGACGAGATCTTAAAACGCGTCGCCTTTCAGCAGGAGAAAAACGCCAGTATCCGCAAACGTATCAAAAGCGCCATGACCTATCCTATGGTACTGGTCAGCATAATGATACTCGCGTTCTTCGGGCTTATGATGTTTGTTGTTCCACAGATAGGCAAAATTATTAAGGACCTAGGTGGACCCGACGCCCAGTTGCCATTGTTGACCCAAGTTATGCTTGGAATTAGTCATGTCATGACTACCTATTGGTTCATTATCCTCCCCGCCTTTGGTGGAATTATTTATGGAGTATTGCGCTACATCAAAACGCCCCAAGGAAAATCGCAATTTCATCATTTACTACTGCGGATTCCTGGCATCAATAGTCTGATAACGAAGGTTGTAATTGCACGTTTCGCTCGTACCTTCTCGTCACTTATCGGCGCTGGCGTAGCCGTACTGGAAGCAATTGACGTAACAGCTCACGCGGTAGGTAATGTTGTCTATGAGGAAGCTCTGCTTACGGCAGCAGACAAGGTGAAGAATGGTGCAACCTTATCATCAGTCATCGAAGGAAACCCTCTCTTCCCAGCCATCGTTTCACAGATGTTATCCGTCGGTGAAGAAACAGGTCAAACCGATGCTGTACTAGTAAAAGTGGCGGATTTTTATGAAGAAGAAGTGGACGTTGCAATTGAGGGACTTAGTTCAATTATTGAGCCAGTGATGATTGTACTGATGGGTGGCGCCGTAGGTCTTATCGCGGCTAGCGTGATGTTACCGATAGCCGGCCTTTCTCAAAGCATAAAAGGTTAGTGGTAAAACTACCTCTTCTCTTGTATACTAAGCATTAGCGTAACATAAGCAAAAACAGCGGTGGCAAAATTATTCTATAAAGATAAACCGATCATTGGACTTGATATCAGCCAGACTGGTATTAAAGTTATGTCTATCGATCCAAAAAAATGGGTAGTAACAGGCTATGGCTCAATTGATCTTGACCCTGCCAAGGTGCAGGCATCGCTTATGGCGACCGATGGCTACTTAGGCTCGCAACTCAAGGGATTATTAAAGAGACATATCGTAGGCAGCCTTGCAAGCAATCACGTCGTTATTGGTATCCCGGCAGCACGTACATTTACACGCACGTTTACATTGCCTATCTCGGCAGAGAAATCATTGAATGATGCGATAGAACTTGAGGTTGAGCAATATATACCCGTGCCAATGTCGACATTGTACGTTGACTATGAGATTATTAGTCGCACAAAAGAGTCTTTACTGATACTTATGAGCGCCGTACCGCGTATTGTCGTTGATGCATGTATCACGGCAGCCGAATCAGCCGGGTTACGGGTATGTATGATAGAACCCAGTATAAGTGCTGTTGCCCGGCTACTTGAATCGACTGAAAAAGGTCATTTACCGACAGTAATTGTCGACATCGGACCCGCCAGTACTGATATAGCCATCCTCGATGGGTCGATCCGCGTGACCGGTGGACTAAGTATCGGCGGAAATACATTTACACTTGATATTGCCAAAAAACTTCATATCCCGCTTGAAAACGCGCATCAGCTAAAAGTAATAAACGGGTTGAGCCCTGGCAGCAGACAGCAAAAACTCGTAAAGGCTTTGTCGCCTAGTCTTGAACACATCATAAAAGAAACTCAAAAAGTTATGCGATATTATGATGAGCGTGTCGACGGCCACCGTAAACTGGAGCAAGTACTCATCGTGGGTGGTGGCGCTAATATTCCCGGTATCGGAGAACACTTTACCAATGCCCTCGTGATGCCTGCTCGTGTAGCAAGTCCCTGGCAAGAATTGAATTTTGGTAAACTGCAGCAGCCAGCGAAGCATTTCCGACCTCGCTATATCACCGTCGCAGGTTTGGCAAGTGTACCACCGGAGAAGATACTGAGATGATAAATTTACTGCCGCATCCTCAGAAAAACGAGATTCGCGCAGGGCGGACAAACATATTGTTGCTTCGCTATATAACCCTGTTACTCGCAAACATGGCTCTTATTGCCGTATTGCTTGCCACCGTTTACATCAGTTTATCTGTCAGTGCTTCCACGGCAAAGCAGCATATCTCCGAAAATCAACAGCGTACGCAATCGTATACCGAAACAAAGGCAGCCGCAGATGCGTTTAGGTCTGACTTAACCGTCGCAAAACTTATCTTAGAGAAAGATATTCATTATTCAAAACTAATCTACAAAATCAGTAACGCTCTACCTCCAGGTGTCGTTCTTGACTCACTTACGGTAGATAGCCAGACGCTCGGGACAAGTGTAACTATCAATGCCAGTGCCTCATCGTATGCAAGCGCAGTCGGATTAAAAAAGTCATTCGAAACCAAAACTAATCTCTTTTCCGACGTGCACTTTGATACCATAAAGTATGACAAAGACGTCACGACCCCCTATAAGTACAAGACAGGGCTAAATGTAATCATCAATAAGGCCGCACTATGAAATCAGGTATAAATGTGACTGCCCGCAGATTAAGACTTCTCTTATTTGTTTGTATACTCACAATTTTTGGTGCTGGCACCGTTGCCTTAACATTTACGTTTCAGCATCTCAAGGCCTTTAATCAACAGGTTAACTCATTGGAGGCCAACGCAAGTGTCACTAATGATGATGTCGTCAAGCTACGCCAGCTCAAGAAAAATCTAGCTGATAATGGCTACGTGATTTATAAAACGCATCGTATCGTCGCTGATAGTATGAGCTATCGCTACCAAGATGAGATTATTAATGACATCACGAAATACGCAGATCAGTCGGGTATACAGATATCTGGGTTTAGCTTTACGAACAATACGGGTGCCGCTGGTGGAAGTTCATCAACCGGCACTGCCGCACCTACAACACCTACAACTCCAGCGACATCAGGTTCAAGTCTACCAGGAGGTATTAAATCCGTTTCAGCTACTGTAAGCGTTACAAGTCCTGTTAATTACAGCAAATATATGAAATTTATTCAGTTTATAGAAACAAACGCAACCAAGATGCAAATACGAAGCATATCCCTGGGCAGGCCTGCTGATCCAAATACTCCGCTAACCGATATCGAACCCAAGGACTTAGAAATTGAGGTATATGTACGATGAGAAACATTGATTTGCAAATACGAAGATTCTTGAGACCATTTCAAGATTTCATACAACGCTACAATAGCATATTATTTTTCATGATTCTAAGTAGCTTAACGATTGTTGCGGGTATTACTGTCCTATCAATCATATCGGATCATAGTCAATCAGAACATGTTACTAGCACTATTAATAGTGATTTCGACAAAGATACGATGAAAAATGTGCAAAATCTTAACCCCTCGATAGTATCTACACCAAACGGCCGCACTAATCCGTTCGTTGAGTAGCAACTCAAGACATCGTATACTAAAAGCATATGTTAATAACCTATTCCCAACTGCAAGGTAAACCAGTACTTAGCCTTCAGACAGGTGCAGAGATTGCTCGCGTCAAGGCGATATTACTAGATCCTCGTAATTTAACGGTTACAGCCTACGAGCTTGAGGGTCGCATGCTTGATGAGCATCCTTCTTTTCTTCGTCTTGATGAGGTACGAGAACTTGGCACGATGGGATTTATCGTCGACAGCAGCGATGATTTCGTTGGGCTTGAGGACGTGATTAAGATAAAACAAGTGTATGAATTTCATTTTAATCTTATTGGTCTTGACGTAATCGAACAGACTGGCACAAAACTTGGAAAGATACACGGCTACACCGTGGATCCTTCTGGGTACGCAGTGCAGCAAATTATGGTACGCCGACCTTTGCTAAAAAGCTTCACTGACACAGAATTGGTTATTCACCGATCTCAAATCGTAGAAGTGGGTAATAATAAAGTTATCGTACACTCAGCGGCTCCGAAAGAAGAGATCGCCGTTACCGACACGATTAAAGGCTACGCCAACCCATTCCGCCAGTCGCGTCCAGCTCAACCTGATACCATATCTACGAACGAGGCCAAGGAAGACTAATCAGTCTTCGCGCATTGCTCCCTTGATATCATCATAGTGAAAGCCTTGTCGAGCTAGATACTGTAGCAGCTTCTCGTCATCGTATTTTTTGCGTTTTTTGGCAATTATCTTTCGTAGTTCGTCGTGATCGTTTCTTTCGGTAGATGCTACCACACTCGCGATAATTTCATTTGAAATACCTTTCGCCATCAGCTCAGCGTGAAGTTTTCGCATACTGGTGCCTTTCGCCTGGTTGCGGTTTTCAACCCAAAACCGCGTGAATTTCTCATCATCTACATAGCCTTTTTCTAGTAGTCGTGCGTACACCCTGTCGGCTACCTCCCGACTTACGCCTGGTTTATCTTTTATCTCACCAGTCTTACGACTTCTAAATTTGGTGGTACGAGTCTTTCGCCACAAGTAGTCTTTTATTTCTCGCGCACTATGCGGACGCATTAGTGAATATTCGAGCGCACGTGCATACAACTTGCCAAGCTGGCTTTCAATTTCTAGTTTGGCAAGCTCATCTTCGGTATATTCTTTACCAATCTTTACACCAAGCTCACCAACCTGAAAAATATCAAGGCTAAACCGGTAGGCACCGTCAATAGAGATATTTACACGGTCGCTATTCTTTACCTGAGATGAGATATCTGTGATTTTCATGGCAGACTCGACCTTGAAAAAGAGTAAGACTTGGCCTAAGCTTCAGCTTCGGCTACTTTTGTTCGAACTGTCTTTTCGATTTCGCCAAGCACCTTCGGATTTTCTTTTAGGTAGTTCTTGACTGCCTCACGGCCTTGGCCGATTTTTTCTTCCTTATAGTCAAACCATGCACCGCTCTTCCCCACTACTCCGCGGTCAACGGCTAGGTCTAGCACATCACCAGTGCGTGAAATTCCTTCGTTGTACATAATGTCGAATTCGGCAGTTCTAAATGGCGGTGCAATCTTGTTCTTTACGATTTTCACTTTCGTTCGGTTGCCAATGATATCTTCACCAACCTTCAACTGGCCAATACGACGGATATCCAGACGAACTGACGCATAGAATTTCAGCGCGTTACCACCTGTGGTGGTTTCAGGGTTGCCGAACATCACACCAATTTTCATACGAATCTGGTTAATGAAAATAACTGTCGCTTTACTCTTACTAATAATACCTGTTAACTTGCGTAAAGCCTGGCTCATCAATCGAGCCTGTAGACCCATATGACTGTCGCCCATGTCTCCGTCGATTTCAGCTTGAGGGACTAGTGCAGCTACCGAGTCAATGACGATAAGATCAACTGCGTTTGAGCGCACCAGTGTTTCCGCAATTTCAAGCGCCTGTTCACCATTGTCCGGCTGGCTAACGAGTAAATTGTCTGTATCGACACCGAGCTTTTTAGCATAAGCAGGGTCAAGCGCATGTTCAGCATCAATGAACGCAGCCGTACCGCCTTGTTTTTGAATTTCTGCGATTGCATGAAGTGTGAGTGTGGTCTTTCCAGAGCTTTCCGGCCCGTAGATTTCAATGATGCGACCCTTTGGGTAGCCGCCACCAAGTGCGATGTCGAGACTTAGTGCGCCACTCGGAAGCAGTTCCACATCTACTTTTTTAGCTTCGCCCAACTTCATAATCGAGCCGTCACCAAACTGTTTGGTTATTTGGTCCATTGCGAGACCAAGGGCTTTCATCTTACCTTCATTATTTGGCTTTTCAGTCGCCACAGGATCTTTAACAGCCTTTTTTGCCATAGTATTTTCCCCTCTCTTTTCTACATACTATTATACGTTTTATCTGGGTAATTTGCTATAATAAGTCGTAATGAAACAACGTGGGTTTACAGTGATCGAGTTGATGGTCGCAATAGTCTTGTTACTTGTTATTGGTACCGTATTCTGGGTACAGAAGAATAACATCGAAGTAGCCGCTCGTGACGACCAGCGCAAAATAGCCATCAATAGCATGTATTATACGTTGGAGGAAGTGTACTATCCAACACATAAATCGTACCCAAAGACACTTGATAGCTCGACGCTACCTTCGGTAGATCCAAGTTTGTTTAAAGATCCAAACGGGGTTACACTCGGCAAATCAAACTCCGACTATCGTTATGAACCGACGAATTGTAGTGATACAGCTTGCAAAGGCTACACTCTGAGAGCCGATCTTGAAAACGAAGCCGACTACTCGAAAACCAGTCGGAATTGACGGTTAGTTCTCGTACATATCAACAGGACGGCCATTTTTGAAGGCCTCAATGGCATTGTTCAACACGGCGACTTGTGTGCGCGGGTCGTTGACATAGGCGAAACGATAGGTCGTTTCTTCACCCTCGGTACTGAGTCGTATAGTGCCGTAATTTAGCATAGTTTGCAGTACACCGACCTGGCGATAGCTTGCATCTTCGATACTGCCCAAACTGACAGTTTGCTCGTTACGTGAGAATAATCCATGCTGAATCTCTTGTACAACGCTTTCATTGGTAAGGTAAAATTGGTTTTGCAAATATACCCATACCGCCACAAACCCACCTAATCCCACTAGTAGCATCAAGAGAAATAGTATCGGCATCATGGTACTAAAGCTTGGTAGGCTACTCCCAAGTGTGCTGTCTGGAGCTGGGTAGATGACAAATACCACGGATAGAAGTATCAGTGCGATTGCCGTTCCGATGATTGGTATGATAATACCTACAAAGTGTCGCTTGATATCAAGTATCACAAATTCACCTTCGCTAAGGTTTAGATGTGGGTAGTTTACCCGTGATTCCTCACATCGCTTTTGTACTTCATCACTCAAACGGGTATTCTTCGGCTCAAATGGCCGAGTTGTATGCACAACATGCGGTTCATTAGATTCCTGAGCACGAAACTTGGGGTCGTAATTCTGGCCATCTGTATCAACATCAGAAGCTGCAGTCACATGTGAAGCATTAGAAACGACCTTGTCTTCTGGTTGTGGTGTCTGAGGTGCCGCATACAGTGGTCTGCCTTGAGTATCGTACGCGACCGGCTTATTCGGGTCTTGTTCCATTATGTCTTATAGTATAGCAAATTAGCCCTGTACGTTCTTCTGTATGTGCACGGCTGCTTTATGGGTTACCTGGCGCCCGCGTGGGGTGCGCTCGATGAAGCCTATCTGCATAAGGTATGGCTCGTAGAAATCCTCAATCGTGGTTGCTTCATCACCCGTAAGCGCTGCGATGGTATTTAGTCCAACCGGTCGATCACCGTACGAATCTATGATACGGCTTAGTAAATGCCTGTCTGCCGGATCAAGACCCAACTCATCAATTTCCATCATTTCTAACGCTTCAGTAGTAATAACCGCATCGATAATACCATCACCGTTCACGTCCGCGTAATCTCGTACCCGCTTTAGTAAACGGTTTGCAATACGTGGTGTCAAACGCGCACGGGTTGCCAGTAGCGAGGCAGATCCCGGTTGTATTGGCACATTCAGTATTTTGGCAGCCCTGGTGATAATAGTACTTATCTCTTGCGGGGTATAGAATTCCAAGCGATACAGATGCCCAAACCTATCTCTTAGAGGTGCAGCCAGACTACCCGTACGGGTGGTAGCCCCGATAACCGTGAACCGTGGCAAATCAAGACGTATGCTCCGTGCTGCCGGGCCCTTGCCTATTACGATATCAAGCTTGTAATCTTCCATTGCGCTGTAGAGCACTTCCTCGACGGCGCGGCTCAGACGGTGGATTTCATCAATGAACAAGATGTCGCCATCAGCTAGGTTAGTTAAGATGCTCGCAAGATCACCGGCACGTTCAATCGCCGGGCCTGAGGTGACTCTAAGCCCTGCTCCCATTTCGTTCGCAATCACCGTGGCCATGGTCGTTTTACCTAAACCAGGCGGCCCATACAGCAACACGTGGTCGATAGGTTCACCACGCTTTTTTGCTGCCGCGATAGCGAGTTGAAGATTTTTTTTCAGTCGTTCCTGACCAATGTATTCATCAAAGTTCTGGGGTCGTAAGGTAACTTCAATACGCTGCTCTTCGGCATCTTCGTCGGCAAGTCCGGTGTTTACAATTCTATCTATTGCCATTATCTTGCCTTTAGTGCGCGAGTTATTCGTTCATTTGTCGATAGTTTCGTATCGATGCCTTCAAGCGCTTTGGTGGCGTCAGAAAGTGTATAACCTAAAGCCATCAAGGCTTCCAGCGCTTCATCGTTTACGTTCAGTTCGGTTTGCGCCGGCATGGTTGAGCCGTAATGAGTAGGTAAGCCTACTTTATCAGCAAGGTCGACTACCACACGTTCAGCCGTTTTCTTACCTACACCACTTGCCTTAGCCACATAGACCGCATCTGAATTCGCGATTGCGTTCCGCACTGTTTCTGCTGTGCCAAGGCTCAGTATGGCAAGGGCGGCTTTCGGGCCGATGCCTTGAACCGTGATAAGTAATTCAAACATTTTTTTAGCGGCCAAACTTGAAAAGCCGAAAAGTTCTTCGGCCTGTTCGCGTACATGGTGATACGTATACAGCTTTACCGTATCTTCTAATGTCAGCTGCTCGTAGTCGCCCAGCGCAACTGCTACTTCGTAGCCTACGCCCGCTACATCAATAATTATCGAACCGGCGAATTTCTCGGCCACTTTTCCAGACACATGTGCAATCATACTCTTTATTATGACACATCTATGGTTGCACGGCAGGAGTTTGGTCGGCTGAACAGCCAACCGCATCGACACTGGCGCCGGCAGCCGTATCTGAACATTGGTCCACGTCGTTCATTACTCCATCATTGTCACTGTCGGTTACGCTCGGGTCCACACAGTTCGGGTCGTTCGCTGCCAGGTCTTCTAACCCCTGGTATGTACACATCTCTTCGACACAATTCGGGTCACTGGCCGTCAGATCTTCCTTACCCGCAACCGCACACATTTCGGTCTTCTTCGGTTGCTCTGTTTTTTTCTTAGTTACGGTCGTTTTCTTACATTCTGTGGGCACATGATTACTCAGGAATACGTCGGTAAGCGTACCTACTTCGGTACAGACAGTCGCCTTGGTAATACCCGAAGGTTGCACGAATGAAGGATTCTTCGTACCAATCACGATTTGCATCATTTCGCGCCATATTGGACCGGCCATACCAGAGCCTCCGTTGTACATCGGCGCGTTGTCGTTGTTCCCTACCCACACGCCCACGGCCATTTCTGGAGTATAGCCAATCGTCCAAGCATCGCGGTTATCATCGGTTGTACCTGTTTTTACGGCGACTGTTTTTGTCTGATAATCCGTACCCTGCACATTCAACGACGAACCGAACACACGGCTTCGTGTGGCATTATCTGAAAGTATATTCGAAATTAGGTATGAGCCTTGCTCACTTATTGCACGGTGACTTTCGTCGCTGGCGGTAAATATCGTGCGGTCAAACTTATCTTTTATTGACTGAACGCTATTGTAGGCATGTTGCTCACCGGCATTCGCAAATGCGCTATACGCACTCGTCATTTCTACCAGCGGCACTTCAGCCGCACCAAGCGCTAATGGTAAGCCATAGTTTTTTGACTCGTCAAGTGTCGTTATACCTAGATCCTTAGCTGCTTGTATTGATTCATTGATACCTAGTTTTTCCATTACCCTAACAGATGGTATATTAAGCGACCAGTCCAAGGCTTGGCGTACGGTCACCTTTCCGTGGTACGAACGGTCGGCATTTTGAGGTGAAAAATCGCCTAAATCAGTGATTTTCGCGTCGTTAAATACCGTTACTGGTGTCACAACCCCCTCTGCGAGTGCTTCACTATAGTAAATCGGCTTAAAGCTCGACCCAGGCTGGCGAGCAGTGGTAGCCATGTTCACTTTACCAAACTTGGCATCGTTATAATCATAGCTTCCAACTAGTGCGCGAATTCCTCCGTTCTTTGGGTCAATCGCAACCAGACTGGCATTAGAACCACCCTGAGATTGTATATAGGCGATATTATCGTCAACGCTCTTGTTTGCCGCATCCTGCAATTTCAAGTCGAGCGTTGTTTTTACCTGGAATCCTGAACGTGTAACCTTTTCTTCACCATACTTCTTGTACAGTTCATTTAATACCATTTCTGTGAAGTGAGGTGCGCTGTTGTTTATTGCAGAGGTTTGTTTCTTATAGTGCAGCGTTTCTTTCAGCGCGGCTGTCTTTTGTTCCTCAGTAATATAGCCGTTCTTCACCATTCGACTCAGCACGGTAGTTTGGCGTTCTTTCGCAAGTGTTGGATCGCCCGATATTGGTGAATACGCACTCGGTGCCGGTAGAACACCAACTAACATCGCACTTTCAGCAAGTGTGAGTTGGCTTGGTTTTTTACCAAAGTAGGTATGTGCGGCAGCCTCGATACCGAAGGAATTTTCACCAAAGAATACCGAGTTTAAATACATATCGAGAATCTCGTCTTTGCTATAGCGCTGCTCGATTGCCATGGCAAGTGTTAGTTCCTGGAATTTACGTAGGTAACTATGTTCGTTGTTTAGCAGCGTATTCTTTGCAAGTTGTTGAGTTAGGGTAGAGCCGCCCCCTACACCAGTTACGGCTGCTCGGGCATACCCTGCAACACTGAAACCACCATGCTTGTAGAAATCCTTGTCTTCAGACGCAAGTAAGGCATGCTCAGTCACATCAGCAATGCCTCCTAGTGGTACAATATCGCGATCACCCACGCGACTTCCTGGCGTTGTATAGAATGCTTTGCCATTTTTATCCAGTAAAATAACACCCGTATTATTTCGGTTCAACAGCCGCTCTTTATTACCGATGTCGTTGTAATAATACACATATGTCCCGATTGCAATGGCGAGCAGGAGTGCCAAGATAGGTCCGACAATCACGGCAATTTTTTGCCAGAGTTTTAACTTCTTCCACCACTCGTAGCGCCTCTTTAAGAAGCGCTTGGTCGAACGGATCGGACCAGGTTTTCTGGTATATCTTCCCTGTCGGTACATATATATTTTATTATAGCAAAATCGTGCGATAAACGCCGCCGAAGGGAGTCTTAGCGGCGGCGTTTATACATGCGAGGAAATCCTACATTACTCGGTGATTTTCATTATGATGAGCTACTAGAATCAGTGTCCGTATCATCATGTGGTCCGCCCGGGCCGCGAGGAGTTTGACCCAAGACCGACTGACTGATCTTTTGCTGTTGCATCCAAGTTCGCAATCCGTCTAGCAAATCATGAACTTTGGTTCGATTTGCTTCGGTTTTCGCAGTACTCATAAGGGAGTCTACTTGTTTCCACACACCTATGATGTGATTGTACTGCGCCTGTGTTATCTTACCGTCTGATAGTGCTTTTTTGAGTGCGGTTTCACGAGCTGTTTTCATTTCTTTCTCGTGTGCAGCGTGGTCGGCGTTGAACACTGCCTGCACTTCACTGCGCTTCAGGTGAAATTTGCTTACCAATTTGTCTATCAGACTTGATTGCGGGTCGGTTGTTGACGATGACCCGCTGAGGGCCGATGTGGTTGCGCTTAGGCCCAGTCCTGCTGCACCGATGGTAAGCACGCCTGCGCCGGCTAGTAATGCTTGTCTTGTTCTATTCACTCTTCCTCCTATATTAGGGTTGGTAGGTAGGACGTCCTACTACCTCACACTATAGCCAGGCAATCTTACAAAAGGCTTAGAGCACTAAAATCGAGTCATCATCTGATGGGTAATAGCGGCCGCCAGCGCGTCTGCAGCATCATCTGGTTTTGGAATTTCTTTTAAGTTTAGGGTTAAACGCACCATTTCCTGCACCTGTTTCTTATCAGCTTTGCCGTATCCTGTCAGCGTCTGTTTTATCTGCAGAGGAGTGTATTCCGCCAGTTCCAACCCGGCTTTCTTACCTGCTAACATAGCCACTCCGCGGGCATGCGATACGCCTATGGCAGTTGTTACGTTGCGGGCAAAGAATAGTTTTTCGATACTCATTACACTGGGGGATGTTTCCGCGATAATTTCATTTAAACCATCATAAATCTCGACTAATCGTTCATCGAGCGGAGTGTGAGCAGGCGTACGTATCACACCCGCAGTTACCATGTGGCTTTTGCCCTTTACTACGTCGATTACTCCGAAGCCAAGGATACCAGTACCGGGGTCAATGCCCAAAATTCTCATATTCACAGTATACGCTACTTACCAGATGGGATAAAAACGGCTGCTTTTCGTAAGACACGGACCGTCTCTGCGCGCCATTCCCAGGCTGCATAGCCGACGGCTAGAATGCCCACGCCACCAAACGCCCACCACCCTACCGTGCCTGTGCTGGCGTCCGCGACGGCCTGCACCGGGAAATCAGCGTTTACCGCCTTCACTATTTTGCGACAACGGTTCGTTTGAAGGTTGCGTTCTTGGTTCGGACCGCACGCCTTCAATGTACTTACTGCTGTGACAACCGATCGACAGCGGTTGGTTTGAGCATTGCGATACTGCCCTGGTTTGCAAGCAGTCAAACTTGTCGTCGCCGTCAGCAGATTTTTACACCTGCCGGTTGCCGGGTTCCGATATTGTGTGGCAAGACATGGTTTTGGTACGACAACGATTTCTATCTTATTGCATCGTCCCGTTTCGGTATTACGTTCATAGCCTGTATCACAGGGTGGGTACTGCGTATAGGTATTTTCTTCGCTGGGCGTAGGAGTAAATGTTTGTTGCCAGACACCCCCTACCAGTGCGAGCGACGTATTTTCATCTAAGTTCTCATAGTAGCGCGCGTCTACTTCCGTCGACCCGTCCGAACTAAGTACGTATACCGTACCCGTGGTTGTTTTCGTCAAAGAAAGCGGCGTAGCTTCAATTGGAAGGGCCATATACTCTCCTGCCGCCAGCGCCGAGCCGTCGCTAAATGTGAAGTTTGCCGTAGCGGACCTATTCGTCTGAAGTTGACAACCCGATACGTCAATAGGGAATGTATTGGGGTTGTATACTTCGATAAATTGCGAGGTAGTATTGGCTGCAATCTCCGAAAGCCGAAGTCCGTCACATGTATTTACTACATTGCTGGTGCTGAATCTATTAGTTTCATTCGATGGCGTCGGGAACTGTGTCCAGTGCCATGTGCCGTTACTATCGTTAAGCGCCCAAGCCCACGCCTCATGCCCTGATGAGCTCGGGTAGGAAATTACCGTTTCGTCATATCGGTGTATCCCGTAGGTATCCTCTAGCCATACCCAGTTTCCGCTATCAGTAAGATTTAATGGAAACGCTGCGTATGAACCAGGAGCAAGTTGCCCTGATATGTACGCTGTGTTGCTCGACGTTGCAGACTGACCCGCATAGCCAGTGCGCAACCTATACCCCGCTAAATCGATAGATTGATTTGATGGATTATATAGCTTCACGAAATCCTGACACAATATACTCGTGTCACTCGGCGAACAGTTCGAAGCATTTGGGTATACTTCAACAATGCGCAGTTGACTTGCACTTGGGTAGTCATATAATTTGTCCGACTCTAGCGTAAAGCTCAGCGTGGGAAGGAATGCCGTGAACGTAGTCAGAAAGTTGCCGGTTGAGCTGGAAATATTACGTGAGAAGTAGAACGTTTCGGGTACGCTGGCGACACGCGGTGTACGGCTTGTGCCGGTCGTATCGTTTATTGAAATACTTACTGTATGTTCGTTCCAGTTGCTTGAAGAAGGTGGAATCAGCCTGATAGTTGTAAGTCTTGGCTCGGCTGGTAGCGGTAAAGAGGTTAGGTTGAATGTGGCATGTGCCACCACGGCAGAATCGGCCAGACTGATTTTCGAATGCGGAATCATAATACCGTTCAATACCTGACTCTGCCAGGTTCCGTTAGCCCAGTCGGCGACTAGCTTCCAGCCAGCAAGATCAACAGTGCTGTCACTAGAGTTATACACTTGAACGTAGCGCAATGAATGACCGCTGAATGAATACCCCGTTATCATCAATGGGCCGTCAACTTTTGGCATGGCGCTTGGCACCGTATCAATCGCAGACACAGGAGCAATAGCTGTATATACAGCCAGCGTACTCATCAGTATTAGCCCACCCAAGCGACGCAACATTTGCCTTTATTGTACGCTGGCTTTCAGAAAATGCAAAGACTATTTTAAGTCGGCGTTTGTATGTACGTTTACCACGTCGTCTAAATCATCAAGTGCGTCAAGCACTTTCATCACCTTTTCGCTTGTCTCGTCATCCGCAAGTTCGATTAGATTATTCGGTACATACTGCAATTCAGCATCTTCTACTTTCAGCCCTGCTTGCGCTAGCGCGTCACGTACTTTCATTAGTTCCTTCGGATCAGTATAGACGATAATTTCACCGTCTTCTTCACTCGCGTCTTCCGCGCCAGCATCCAGCACACCCAGTAAGGCGTCTTCGCCGCTTTCAGCCACCCGTATCACACCCTTACGCGTGAACAGAAACGCCACGCTTCCGGCATCTGCGATGCGGCCGCCATTTTTCACGAGTGCGGTTTTTACTTCCGGTAACGTGCGGTTACGATTGTCCGTTGCGGCTTCGATAATAATACCCACGCCGCCCGGGCCATAGCCTTCATAGGTAATCTCTTCAAGCACCGCCGCGTTTTTATCTGCTACGCGGTCGATACTTCGCTGAATGTTGTCTTTCGGCATGTTTGCTTGCCGTGCTTTTTCAATTGCCATAGCAAGGCTCGGGTTCATATTCGGGTCTGTGCCACTACGTGCAGCAATGGCGATCTGGTTACCAAGTTTCGTGAAAACGGCACCGCGTTTTGCGTCTTTCGCACCCTTTTCGCGTTTAATAGTTGACCATTTGCTGTGTCCAGACATAGAGAATCTCCGTGCTTAGTTGCCGTATATTTTCTATATTATAACAGATTAGGGAAGGGTTATTCTACTACACTTGTCTCGCTAAGATCTAGTCTCGTTCTGTGCCACATATAGAGACTTACGGTTGCAATTACTGCATACATTCCAACTACGCCCCACGCAGTCAATGGAATATGCGTCGTCGCCCATGGAAGTTTACCGACATATTCGATAGTTTGAGTCATATAACTCAAAAGTAGTTCGGCAGGCAAGCCTACGACATGAGCGAATATTGGTATCATCAGCCCTCCGATTCCAGCCACGAATGTTAACAACATAGCTATTGGTACTAGTGGCAAAATAAGTAAGTTCGCTATTGGTGCTACCACACTGAATTGACCGAACGCATATAAAATAACCGGCAGCGTACATACTTGTGCCGATATCGTTTCAATTAATATTCGTACGACAGGCCGTTCGGGTTTATCGCCCAAGAAATAGACATTTGCTATTGGTGCTACTATCATCACTCCGGCAAAGGCGGCGAAGCTTAGTTGCCAACCCAAATCACCCCACGCATAGCTCGGATTAATAAACGTCGTTATTGCCATAGCAAGTGGCAACAGAACAAATGGGTGAATACGGCGCCCATAATACCACGCCACCAAGCTCAAACCAGCTACCAGCCCCGCCCGCGCCATGCTTGGGCTCATTCCGGTAATGGCAATAAAGCCGACAATCATAGAGCTTGCCGCTAGGAACGCAAGATACTTCGATATCTTTTCAAATAGTCTTCTGGCAAGGCGTACTAAAATCATTAAATTATATCCACTCGCAACCACGATATGGGTAAGGCCCGCGGCTTTTAATGCGAATTCAAGTTCCGGCGGCAAACCACGTCGTTGACCAAGTAAATAGCCTAACCCGAGACTTGTCTGAGGTTCGTTCGTTGCTTTCGTTACCCCGCTTGCGAACCAGTTTCGCAGTGCGAGCCCCGCATCTGGTGGTACTGGATGTGCCAACACTATAAGCTTACCTGCATACACGCTAGCGGCAAATGTACCAAAACCCTTCGTAACCTTTCCCTCGATGATAATATGGTCGCTACGCTGCACGCTTCGTTTGGTCGCGAGTGTAACCCACATCATTCCTGGTAAATCATGGCCCTTCACAGACACATCTCTTACTCGTAGCACCTGCTGCCCTCTTGCGTTCACATCAACATCATCAGAAACCACGCCGGATACCCGAGTAGTTGCCCCATATAGTTGGCTATATACCGTCATGTCGGCCACTTGTGACGACCCTCGCCACGAGCCAATAATGAGCCCGCCAACAAGAGCGAATATGAGCGCCCACGCTTTTTGACGCGCAATCGCAAATACAAATAGCGCGGTTCCAGTAAGTAGCCATGTGACAGTAGCGAAAAGCCCTGCGGGCATGTGGGGCGCGCACGATATTCCTATAAAAATAGTCAAACAACCCGCAGCGATCATCCACGATGTATGCACCTGGCGCCGCAGATATATTCTTAACATGAGCTTAGTATAGCAAGTCTATTTTTTTCGGCAGATTTCGCACCAGTCGTCTTCGATACGGTCGCTGTTTTGCCAAATCGTCAGTGCTTTCAGCGGACCCAGCACATCGCTATACCCCACCAAGTCCGCTACGCGCCGAACTAGATTAATCAGGCGACCTGTCAACATGAGTTTACGATATTGGAACAGCGAGATGTTACCAACAGGCACCACCTGAAAAGGGTATGGATCGTGATACGATTTCCGTTTCTTACCATGTAAACGCGCTGTTAGATCTTTAGCGAGAAAATTACCATGACGCACAGCAGTGTATGCCAAGCCGCTGAATGGAGTGCTGGCATTATCGCCAGCCACATATACATTTGTATGCGTCTGCAAGTGACGATTTACGCTTACTTTCCCACGAGGGTCGAAACTAAAATGTTGCGCATTATCTTTGAAGAACGGATTATTCATAGCGCCCGCTGTCCACACTACATTATGCGTGGCGATATTACCGCCTGATGTTTTCAAGCTTAGATTTGTTTCGGCAGTAACTTTTGTGTTTGTCAGTACTTTCACGCCATGCTTTTCTAATTCTTTCACGGCCCTCTTCGCTGCCCGCTCGCCCATTTGTGGCAATATACGTGGGCCGGCTTCAATAAGATATATCTCTGCCTGAGAATGCTTGATATTGTGCTTCTTCATAACAGACTGCACGTACACACCAAGTGTCGCCGCTACTTCCACACCTGTTGGGCCAGCACCAATTACTACGTAGTTTTGCTTCTTGTCGTGCTTGCCCTGCAGACTATCGTGAATGTGCTGTTTTAAAGTGAGGATTTCCTGCACACTTTTCACGCCAAACGCATGGTCAGCAATGCCGTCGATATTGAAGTAAGAGGTTACCATGCCGAGTGCGCATACCGCATAGTCATAGCCATAGGTCGTGCCGTTTTCAAGTGTGAATACTTTCGTATCCGGGTTTATAGCCGTAATTTTACCTTGTACCAGGTTGACATTATCCGAATCAATCAGCATCCACTCTAGCGGAATGCGGGCCGTGCCCACTTTAAAGCCAGTTGCCGCTCGATACAAGGCAGGGCTGTAGCGGAAGTCATCCGATTCGTTTATCAGGGTTATCTGTACGTTTTTTTCTTTTCGTAATTTACGTGCCAAACGTACGCCGGCGAACCCGCCGCCAGCAATTACAACGTGTTTCATATGTCATTACTATAGCATAAGGAGTTTCACCTCATTGCATTACACGTATAAAAAGCATATGCTTAGGGTAGTTATGGGCACTCTAAAACAAGCGATCAACAACATTATTAGTGGTGATGTTGATGACTCACCGGAAGTAAAAGAAGCGTTTTCTCACGACGCTAGCATGTTCGAGCTTGAGCCACAGCTCGTGGTAGCCCCGAAAGATTCAAGCGACGTGCAAAAAATCGTACGCTATGTTTCTGAAAATAAAGAGCATAATCCCGACCTTTCTCTCACTGTCCGAAGTGGCGGTACTTGTATGTCTGGCGGTGCGATAAACGATTCTATCATCTTAGATTTCGCGAAATACCTTAATAAAATCGGTACCGTTACTTCAAGCACCGGCAACACCCAGCCCGGTGTGTTCTACCGCGATTTTGAAAAGGAAACTTTGAAGCATGGCGCCGTGATGCCTAGCTTCCCTGCCTCACGTGATTTATGTACGGTCGGTGGCATGGTTGCCAACAATTCTGGTGGTGAGCGTTCATTACAATACGGCAAAACCGAAGAGTTTATCGAATCTATCAAAGTTATCTTCCGCGATGGTAATGAATACGAGGTCAAAAAACTTACCAAAAAACAGCTTGATAAGAAAATAGCTCAGGGTGATTTCGAAGGAAATCTATATAAAGAAATCTACGAGCTTTGTGAAAAGAATTACGATGAGATACGCGCTGCCAAGCCACACGTTAGTAAAGATTCAACGGGTTACCATCTATGGAATGTGTGGGACCGCGATACAGGTGTGTTCGATTTAACCCGGCTGATCGTTGGCTCACAAGGAACGCTCGGGATCGTAACAGACATTACATTTCGACTTGTACCCGCACCGAAGCATTCTGGAACATTGGTTATGTTTCTTCGTCACACCAACGACCTTGGTGACCTTATCAATAAAGTACTCACCCACAATCCGGCTACGTTCGAAGGTTTTGATAACTACACGTTGATGCTTAGTTTCAAACTCTTCTTTTACTTTCACAAGCAAATCGGATGGTGGGGAACATTTAAACTTGGCTTACAATTACTTCCTGAACTCCTCAAACTGATGCGTGGCATTCCCCAAATGGTATTGCTCATCGAGTTCCAAGCAGACACGGAAGAAGAAGTGGCCAGGAAAGTTCATGAGATGCGCCTCGACTTAAAAGAGTTCAAGCATGAATCCCTCTTTGAGGAAGATGAAACCGAGGCAAAAAGCCAGAAGTTCTGGATCATGCGTCGTTCCAGCTTCAACCTTCTGCGCCAAAAGGTGCACGATAAACACACCGCTCCATTCATGGATGATCTGATCGTACCACCAAATACCTTGCCGAAGTTCCTGCCGGAAATTCGTCGTGTCATTAAAAAGTATAAACTGTTCGCAACTATCGCTGGTCACATGGGCGATGGTAACTTCCACATCATTCCACTCATGAACATCGAAAAGCCAGGCGAGCAAGCCAAGCTTGAACCGGCCATGCACGAGATTAACGAGATTGTGCTACGGTACGGTGGTTCGCTTTCTGGCGAGCACAACGATGGTATGATTCGTGGCCCGTGGCTAAAGGATATGTATGGCGTAGAAGTTTTCAATTTTTTCAAGCAAGTAAAAGTCATTTTTGACCCTGACAATATCTTTAATCCGCACAAAAAAACCGACGCTAATTGGCGTTATAGTATGAAGCATTTACGGAAGAAATTTTAGTCAAAAAGCAAGACTAAAGCTTATATTTTCCAGAAACGTTTCAATATATTTCATAAAAAATGATGACTTAGAAGCCTTTGTTGACAATATAGCGTAGTGTAAGGATATGAAGTTTGCTTGTTCAATATCTACTATACCAAAGCCGTTTACAGAGTTGGATCTTGAGTTTCCTCTAGCAATCTTCGTTAGTCATCTCCATGGTTATAGTCGCTACGCATTAAGTAAAAGGGGGATCTGTCAGTTCCAAGCCTGGTCACCACGCCCTTGTTATGTAAGCTAATCAGAACACTTGATACTGTGACTGCTTTATTGGTTGACTTGTCACCATATTTACTTACAACCGCAGCCAGTACTTCATTCACAGTCATAGGCTCACTCTTGGATAGTGTACTGAGAACAGCGTCTTTTGCTGATACTTCTAGGCGTTTTTTTGTCGCTATTGCTGGCTCATAACCCCATTGTGCAAGTGCATAGTAACCATCATCAAGCTTTGTGAAAACATCCGGCGATGCTGCCATTGCAGCAGGCACTGAACTTTCGTTAACTTGTCTGTATTTTGTAACGTAGCTAATTATCTTATGTATGTGCGCAGGCTGACCTTCCGCAATAAGGAAGCCCTCTGCTATCTCGGCAGTGGTTTTGTTTGAATATCCATATTTTTTCAGGGCATATGTGGATAGGCCAACGTTTACTGCACCAGGTACGCGCCACACAAGCCCCCTAGTCACAGATACTGGCACGCTAAGTTCTTGCGCTATTTCTTTGACCGTGACTGGGCGAACCATTCTATCCATAAAATTCTCTATCATCCAGATAAAATCATTACCAGTTGCTCTCTTGTTAGTATTAAGGACGATAAGATCGTCACTAATAGTTGTGTTTTTTATGTCGTATAGTATCTTCACATCAACCGAATATTCACTTGCTAGTTCATTGATTCTTACTGGACCGATTTGTGCTTTTAGCGCATCAAGAGCCTTGCCCAACTGGTAGTCCATATCAAAACCACTATCTACAATCCATTCCGATTTCAATCGATCATTTTTATAAATAGTAGTATCCAAAATCTTCGAATCTACATAGACCCTGAGCACGCCATACTTATGATAGACGTCACTCAGTTCGGGCAATACTTGTATAGGGGAATTGACGTGTTCAAGAATGACGACCTCAATATTAGGATTTATGAGTTTTGATCTAATAGCTTTGGCAACTTTTACTAACACGGCTTTGTTAATTTGTCTTACTCGCTCTCTAGTGAGGTTAAACTCACTTGCGACACTTTCGAGTGTAGTTTTATGAGATATATCAGTAAGACCATAATAACTATCAAATATCATCCTCTGGTTTTCTTTAATATTCTTTAGCATAAACTCATGAAACTCAATATATTCAGCTGGTTTTGTATGGTCTTGACGTAGATATGCCTCAATCTCGAGCACACCGGCCCGACCTAAACCTTGAAAGGATGCATACAAATCGTCATGTGTATATTTTGATAAATCACCAATAACAGATATGCCATTATTAAGTAGTGCATTATACGTTCTGGTAGAAAAGTACACGTCTTCTATGGGCGTGCTAGCGATAGAATCATTAACCTGAATATGCCGTGTAATACTTTGTGTATTGTTATCCGACACCACACCAAGTCCCTCTAGATCTTCTTTTGTGAGTGACGTCAATTTATCTTGGATCTCGTCGCGTCCAATTTTTCCTAACCCTCGAAGCTCTGTTAACTCACTGTCACTCAAAGCTAGTAGTTTGGCTATTGAGGTAATGTCATTGTTAATTAAAGCATTAGTGGTTCGAGTACTAAGACACAAGCCGTCTATGCTGTGAGTTGCTACATCGAAGCTGTACTCTTCATATGGTGATAAATTTGTTGGCACAGACATACCACACTCCGTTAGCCTATCAGTGCCCTAAGATTAGATGAAAAGATTGAGTCAAACATCTCAAACATCGGCTGATTATCTTTACTTATAGATATTAACTTCGCAGTTGCAAGGGAATACACGAAGTAATCTACTGTGTTAATTATATCTTTATTGTCTTTATTTTTTGCAATAAATTCCTGGTAAAACGGATGGTCAATATTGTAATAGATGATCACCTTCTTACCGACTTGCTCAACCTCGAACAGATTACCACCCTTTAGCTCGCGTAACAGAAATTCACAATTCATTTTACTAGCCGGGTTTGGGGATTCAGCCCCCGACCCATTGCGCTCGCTACCCGTACCGGTTGGTTGAATCGTACCAGGTTTTTCACCTGTTTGAGTACGAGGCGTAAACAATGGCTTAGGATTCGCGAGTAATTTTGACTTTTCTGAGATGACCTTTGCCGGAGTGAGATGATCGATGTCCTTATCGCTTGCTCTTGCTTGACCACGCTTTATTTTTGCGCGAAATGAGGCGATCTGTGGATATGCAATTTGATGAATTTTATCAACAATACTCTGAATTGGCTTTACGTCTCGTTTTGTGAAATTTATTCCCATTTCATTATCAATATTACCGTTAAAGAACAGCTCCATTCTAAGACGGTTTAAGTCAGGGTGTTTAGTAAACACATTAAGGTCCTTTCCTGATGCAATTTCACGGTTGTTGCGCATCAAGTAAAACCCTTGATTAACAGTATTAATACCCTTCATTCGATTCATCTGCTGACCAAAATCTGGTGTAGCAACAATACGAAGGCGAATGTTCTCGATATGTCCATTAACAGTTACCGGGAATGTCTCGTCACTAAACAATTCTGTACCATCTTCATCTAAGAATAATGGGTCTACTGGTGCTATTTTGTCGCCCCTAATAAAAATACTCTTATTGGATGACTGGATAAACATCCTGAAAATCTGTCCAATCGAATCAACAATACTCTTGCTAAACTGATTTATATTGGTATTTTGCAGTCGATCACATTTCTCAATGATAACAACTGCTCCATGACTTGATTTAGCAGTTTCTCTACTGAATAACGCTTCTTCGTCATCGGTTGATTCGCGTAATTCTTTCTCGAACTTATTATTTTCAGCAATGTTATCTAAGTCCTGAACCGATGTGTAGATACCTTCGCTTGTTTTTGTAATAACCGTTAACTTTTTACCAATTGAAATAGACGCAGTTACAAGACCCATTCCAAATTTACCAAGATCTGATTCTGTATTCCGATCGGTATCCGAGCCGAGCCGCATAGCCTGATCTAGGACACTACGATTCATACCCATTCCGTCATCAGCGATAATAATCTTAAAATCATCAGTCACCGGAACTATAGATACACGAATATTAGATGCTTCGGCATCTATAGAGTTATCTATCAAATCTGCGATTGCAGTTATGTTGTCGTAACCTGTGTTACGCAAAGAGCTAATGAGCTTACTAGCATTTGGTGTGTTTTCTGTGATATTAATCATGTAAATTCTCCTTCATCTCAATTTTCACCAAGACAGTTAAATTTTAATCTATATTTATTATGCTAGATGATAAACAGCTGATTGTCAATAGTTTATTTTACATTAGTCGTACTTAGCTATTTACAAAATTCCACAGACAAAAGCGCTCGGGTTGTTTCAAAGACGACCCGTTCAAGCCCCAGCTGCGCTCCAGCCAAGATAAAATGCCCTACCTTTTCAGGCACGGCATTTTCTCTTGGAGGGTCCAGTGGGGCTTGAACCCACGACACCCTGCTTAAAAGGCAGGTGCTCTAACCAGCTGAGCTATGGACCCATACGGGTTTACCTCTATAAAATGTACTGTATACGAGGTGAAAAGTCAATGCTTGTTGTGTCTTGAACTACCATAGCGTGTGTGCATGATAAACGTAACGACCTCGCGTTTGTCGTTCCGAACGATTTACAATGTGATCGTATTCAGTGCTTAGTAAATGGTGTACACAACCCCATCTACGTTATACTCAAGCTATGAATTCCCTCCAAACCGCCAAAAAGTTAATCGAGGCGCTGCCAAAAACCGCCAAAATTATCGAACTGGCCGGCCCAACGCCTCCTGGCAATGAATTTTTACAGAACAACAAAATTCAGCTTGTTGCCAAGCCGCTTATCACCAATAAAGAAAACCCCGCTTTATTCTATGGCATGCCGCCGTACCCAAGGAAATTCCCGGTTGATGAAATAGCCAATGTCCGTCGTCTCACTTACCGCGATGTCGATATGTTCCTCTGCTCGTATCTCACGTGGTTCAATGAGCGTCGGTACGACAAGAGGTCGTTGGGCAAGCAGCTACTTGCGAGGTTGCACTACAGGCTAGGCTATAAGGGGTCAAAAGCTAATCTCCACATTTCATTATTTCGAGAGACAGCAAAAGCGCTCAAACCAAATGGGCTACTTCTTATCGAGGGTATCTTTGAGAAAGATTTCGCCATTGCCAAGAAATGTCATTTTACACTCATCTATAAAAATGACGACGATGCGGCGTTATTCCAGCTAAAGTCGTAAGCCAGCCTACTTATTCGCCACACTTTGATATGCACCCCAGTCAATACTAAGTCGAATTACAAAATCGTAGCCCGCTTTTTCAAGCGCAATCATCGGATTAACTATATCGTAAGGATTACCAATCGATTTGGCGGCAAGAACAGCCATCTTCAATGTAAGCCACTGCTGTGCGTCGGCTTCATTGTCTACAGAATCTCGCACTACATCAAGCGCGTGACTTACGTTGCCAAGCCGCCACCTGCATCGCTGCAGATACCCCTGTTCAGAGATTGTACCATCAGAATCTGACTCTACCCATGACGTTTGTGGTTCCTCAGGGCTGTCCAGTACTTGTCTTTCGAGTATTGCTTCATCCGTGAATTCTGTGGAAACCTCCAGTACTTCAGCAGCATCCTCAAAGTCGTCCTCAGTAATAGTGTGAGCTGTTTCATATGTTCGCGGTAAGAGATCCAGCTTACTCATACGTTTATTATACCACGGAATATACTTAGTTGTCAAGTACTAGCCCTGGTGGGTGGTGCTTGTAAAATACAGCGGCACTAATGCTTGCTGTGTTTTGAACTACCGTAACGAGGGTGTCTGGTGAATAAAATATCAATAACGGCGACAATCAAGCCAACCGTTACAATGAATACCTGGTTTTCAACAAAGAAATCATATATTTTCTTGCTATCGCCTGTCAGTAGCATCGCGCTTCCTAGCGGTTCGACAAGTAATGCTACCGCCAGCGCCGCAAACATAAATGCTCCGGCTAAGCGTGCCGGCATTTCCCGATACATCGGCCCACTCACAAATAGTACGACGGCCGGCAATAGCACCATTGTGGCAGCAACTATCGTGGCCAGCGGTGGACGCTCTACCACCACACCAGCTTGCTCAATAACTGGTGTTAATTTATCTGCCCATAGGCTGCTCAACATCGCACCGGCAGCCAGTGCGAGTCCTAACACACCGAAACGGCGCTTCGTTATGAAAGCTAAACCGAACAGAATGACAAGTAATATCGCAAAAAGAAGTGCAACGTCCATACATAATCAGTATAGCAGCAGAACTGTCTATGCTACACCCGACTAGGATACAAAGACGATGTCCGAGCCCCTCCTTTCTTATGAATTATGCGCCAATCTTGTCTTTTTTCGGACGACGTTTCGCGTTTTGTTCTACATATTCTATAATAGGCGTCGCAACATCACGACCCGTGATCTTTTCGATTCCGAAGCCTGGGCTTGCATTTACTTCCAAAATCAGAGGACCACGCTCGGAACGCATGAAGTCTACTCCCGCGACAGTAAGACCCATGGCTTTTGCTGCCTTAATGCACATCTTTCGCTCTTCTTCAGTAAGTCGTACTGCCGAACCCGAGCCACCTTTATGAAGATTTGAGCGGAAGTCATCATCCAAACTCTGACGCTGCATACTCGCAACAACTCTTGAGCCGACAACGAAAGCACGGACGTCTGTTCCAGCAGATTCAGCCACATATTCTTGCAGCAACACGTTTGTACCGTCTTCGTTAGACAGATAGAATGCTTGAAGTACTGACTTGGCTGCCTTTTTCGTTTCTGCCAAAACTACACCGTTTCCGTGTGTACCTCTTGCCAATTTGATAATTACAGGTGTCCCACCGATTTTTTCTAACAGGTTATCGATGTCGGTTGAGTTTCGTGAAAAGATGGTTTTTGGTATACCAACACCTGCTTTTGATAGTAGCTGTAGGCTACGTAGCTTATCCCTCGAACGATTAATCGCAATTGAGCTTGAGAGAGAATACACTCCTTGCATTTCAAGCTGACGCACAATAGCTGTGCCATAGCGGGTCATGTGGCTTGCAATACGCGGTATTATTGCATCGAACTGCGCTAAATCTTCGCCTCGATAACTAACTTGCGGATTATTTTTTTCTATGGAAGCGTAGCAATCACGGTACTTGATGATTTTTACTTCATGGCCGCGCGAGATTGCAATATCACGTAGACGTTTCGTTGAGTAGTTTCCATTGCCGTTGCTTAGGATTGCAATTTTCATAACGTAATGTCTCCTCGATGGTTAGTCATATGGTATTTTTCAAAAAATGCCTTTGGGTCAAGTGAAAGTTCTTCATTCAGCTGATTTGATGTGGCCTTTTGTTCATCATTGCGAATTCTTCCTTTCGAAACATCTACAAGAAACTTTCGATACAACAATTTATTACCAATAAGTACCGGATACGTATTCTTTGACCTGTCAGATAGCGTGAACGAGCCACGAACCTTGCGACCGCCAAGAATGACAGTAAGTTTTACGCTGTAACGCACTTGTGCTGTGCCGTTAGAACTACGTACAAGACGAACTTTATATGACTTAGTGGTGTGTACTTTGCCTGAATAGAACATCGAATCTCTAGAGAACAGCACGAAGTGTAGAGTGTAGTCGTCATCGATATGTAGCTCTGAGGCCCATATCGACGAGCTGTCTGCTCCGGTGTCTATTTTTGCCGGAACGCCGCTAATAGCCTCAGTCGGAAAACTGACCCTACTTGTGCGACCGATTATAGTTTGTTCTGATTTCATACTAATTATGCTTTCAACTACATATTATATCACTTTGGAGCAAAAAAGTAAATACCCACAGTTATCAAATTGTATCTATTTTTGTAGTGTTGCACTCGTATTGTAGCAAATCGTCAGGAAAACAGGCCGCGTTTTGAAGATGATTCAAAGCTCTTCAATAGTTCGCGCTGTTTTTTGGAAAGTTTCGTTGGAGTTTCCACTATTACCGACACGATGTGGGCACCACGTGTATTGCCACGCAGGTGTGGTACACCGTGGCCTGAGAGTTTGAAGTCGGTGCCACTCTGGGTGCCGGCAGGCACTTTCATACGTACTGTGCCATCCACCGTTTCTACTTCTATTTCCGTACCCAAAGCCGCCTCAACCATGCCGATGCGCTCTTCACTGAGTATCAGGTTGCCCTCACGCGTAAACTTCTTGTGTGCCTTCACACGGATGTGCACGTATAAATCACCTTTAGGACCATTCGCCATGGCTTCACCACGCTCTTTCAAACGAATCGTCGCACCATCATCAATACCAGCCGGTACTTTCAAAGTAATCGTCTGCTTGCGGCGCTCGGTTCCCTTCCCGTGGCACACACTACACACTTTCTCTGGCACTTTTCCCCTACCGTGACACGTTCCACAGGTAACGGCCTGCTGGATAGCGCCAAACATAGTGTTCATCACACGTGTCTGCTGGCCCGCACCTTTACATGTTTCACAGGTCTTCATGCTGTAGCCAGGTTCAACAGTGGTTCCTTTACAGTGCGAGCATTCGTCGTCCATATTCAGCTCGATTTCGCGCTCTATGCCAAATACCGCTTCTTCGAAGGTAAGATTTATCTGCGTTTCCACGTCGCGACCGCGCTGCGGACCACGATTTGGTGCAGACCCGCCAAAGAATTGGCCGAAAATGTCACCAAGGCCGCCATCACCAAAATCAAAGTGTACGTTTTGACCGCCAAAGCCACCAAAGCCTTCGAATGGGTTGCCACCCGAGTATCCGCCACCTCCTGCACCACCGACACCAGCGTGTCCGAACTGATCGTAACGCTGACGTTTTTGCTTATCTTTTAAGACTTCGTAGGCTTCATTAATTTCCTTGAATTTCTCTTCATCACCGCCATCTTTATCGGGGTGATATTTTACGGCAAGCTTACGAAACGCCTTTTTGATTTCATCATCACTGGCGTTTTTACCAACACCTAATACTTCGTAATAATCGCGTTTTTCTGCAGACATATCTCTTATAGAGTATAGAAAATTAGCACTCAAAAAGCAAGAGTGCTAAGCCTGATTGGCATACGCATTTAAAGGCAGTATACTAACGTCAGATGGAACACTTCTTTCGAATCATCGGCAGTGTATTTGGCACGCTGAGGGCTGAAGCCAGGCAACTTATCAACCGCTACTTTGGTAAGGTAGAGCGTTTCGATGGCAATGCCGCCGCGATATGCAGGCAGATAGTCGATAAGCTATGGGAAGGTGATTTTTACCGCACGAGTTTAGGGCATTTCAACTTTTTCTGGATGCGCGATTTCGGTACTGCATGTAAGCCTCTTGTGAACCAAGGCCACCGTGATAAGGTACATCACACCTTGCGCTGGGCCCTGCGTCACTATCGCAAAGCTGGCGTGGTAACGACATGCGTTGATAAGTCTGGTAACTGTTTCGATGCACCGGGACGAGCCATCGATACGCTGCCGTGGCTGCTTCACTGCATCGTGGTAAGCCGCTACGAGCTAAACGAAAGTGAACGTAAATTTCTAGAACGAATGCTGCGCCGCTACGCGAAGACGTTCCTGGAAAAACATACCGGTGAGCTGAAGCAAATGAAAGTTGCCGAAATGCGTGATGCGGTGGTATACGACCGTAGTGCCTATGCAGTAACCTTCGTGGCACGACTTGCCCGTTGCGCAGACCGATTAGGACTTGAAGGTTTTCCCTTCTCCGCTGAACAATACAGAAGCGACCTGGTAAAGAATTATTGGAACGGCAAGTATTTCAATGCCGATAGGAAAACGACAGCATTTAGTGCTGAATGTGCCCTGTTTCCATTTTTCCTGGGTATAGTCGATGATGAATCGATGGTCAATAAAACCTTGAATTATATTCACGATAAAGGTCTAAATAAACCCTACCCATTGGTATATACCGATCAACCCGACGCTTTCAAATACCACTGGTGGATGACCGCACCGTTTATGCCGAATTATCAAAGTAACTCGGTATGGAGCTGGCACGGTGTGTTTTATTTATATCTACTGCGTCGCTATAGGCGTAGCGAATACGAGCATCAGAAAGCGAGTTTTGCCCGCATGATCGAGCGGCATGGCACATGGCCGGAAATGTTATCGGCAGACGGCTCTTGGTATAACGCGCCGATTTATAAAGGCGACCCGGGTATGGTATGGGCTGCGTTATATATTGATTTGTAGCTAATCCCGAGCAAGAATGTGGTCGGTCTCATCAGCAATTTCATGACCAATGATTTCTTCGATGAGATCTTCTACCGTAAGAATACCGATAATCTTATCATCTTTTTCGATCGGGACAAGGTGTGTTCGTAAACCAAAGAAGATGCGTAACATCGTATCAAGAGCCGTACGACTACCGACCAGTTTTGTCTTGTGTAATTTAAATTCCGTGATTGGACGTGGTGAATCATCAAAATCAACATCCACCATATCTTTCATCAACAGTACTCCAAAACATCTACTGAGCGACTCATCGAACACAGGAATACGACTATAGCCTTTCTCTTTTATCTCATCAACAGTGGCTGCGTCTAGTACTGCCGTGTTTGATAGCCAATAGACATCAGCTATCGGTTGCATTATTTGACTGATGTGCTTTTCGCTCATCAATAAAGTAGCTTGAATAATCTCTACCTCATCTTCATCTAGTTCACTGTCATATTCTGAATGCTCGCGAATAATAAGCCCCAATTCATCTCGGGAATGCAGTCGTCGTTCTTTCTCAGGAATAATCGCATCAAGTAGCAACTGGATGGGTTTAGAAAACACATAGGTTACGGCGATGGTTATACCTAGAAACGGTGCAAGTACAGCGCAAAACCTCAGTGCGTAGCGAGTAAAGATTGCCTGCGGCAACACCTCCCCAAACACTACGATCAGCAGCGTACTTACAAGACCTGCTAAAAAGCCATGAAGATGAGGCTCAAGCACAAGGCTCGTTGCAGATACCGCTGCGATGTTTCCAAATAGTATACTGACTAAGCTAAGATGTGTACGCTCGCGATACGGCAGCACCTTTACTGCATCTTTATTTCCAAGCTTTTCTAAACGGCGAAGCTCATTGATATCTAGCGACATTAATGAAATATTCAAGCCGGAATAAACGGCCGAGAAAGCTACGAATATAGTTACTTCAATGAAAATAGGTAGATATTCCATATAAAATACCTACCTATTATATCGTGTTGTTACTATTTCTTGCCTTTTGTTTTGCCGTGTACGGTAAGTAGTACATTCAATTGATAGCCGACGATAAGACCGGCTGCAAGTGTAGAAACGGTGTTAATCCAAATGCTGATTTCTTGAGTAAAGTAGCCCATACTCGTAGCAATGAATGCGAGGATGATTGCAATGGTAGTAGATAGTGCGAATGCTACCAGCACTGATAGAGCTAGTTCAACATAGGGTTGTGAATATGATTTCTTCTTTTTCATAGCCTTAGCATAGCATAAGCATAATGATATTCATACTAGAAAATACAACACAAAAAGCCAGCTGGTTTAAGGCTGGCTTTTTTACGTTTTGCGTTATTTTTCGTCGACGACTTCGCCTTCTACCGGCTCGTCTTTATCAGACTTCTTTTCTTCGCCTTCAGCCGGAGCTTCTTCTGTTGAAGCTTGCTCGTACATCTTGGCACCAATCGGCATGATGGCGTCGTTTAGCGCCTTCATAGCCGCTTCAAGCTCATCTTTATCGTCAGAATCTTTCTTTTCTTCGGCTACCTTCACGGCGTCTTCAATTACTTTTTTGTCTTCATCAGTAATCTTATCTTTGTATTCATCCGGCATTTTCTTTGCCTGATAAATAGCGTTTTCCAGCATGTTCTTGGCATCAACTGCCTCACGTTTTTTCTTGTCTTCATCGGCGTGCGTTTCAGCTTCTTTTTGGGCTTTTTCGATGTCGTCCTTGCTCATATTGCCAGAATTCTGGATAGTAATAGACTGTTCCTTACCAGTGCCTTTGTCTTTGGCGGTTACATTCAGAATACCGTTGGCATCTAGGTTGAAGGTAACTTCGATTTGCGGAATACCACGTGGTGCCGGTGCAATACCATCGAGAATAAATTTACCTAGCGATTTATTGTCGCTGGCGAATTCACGCTCGCCTTGCAAGACATGAATCTCCACTTGCGGCTGGTTATCAGCAGCAGTTGAGAACGTTTCAGATTTACTAGTTGGAATTGTCGTGTTACGGTCAATCAGTTTCGTAGTGACGCTACCCATAGTTTCAATACCCAGTGAAAGCGGAGTTACGTCGAGCAACAATACATCTTTCACGTCACCGGCTAGTACGCCGCCCTGAATCGCAGCACCAATGGCCACAACTTCATCTGGGTTTACACCTTGCATAGGATCTTTGCCGAAAATACTCTTTACTTTCTCTACCACGGCAGGCATACGGGTCATACCACCCACCAGTACCACTTCATTGATATCACTTGCTTTAAGCCCGGCATCTTTCAGAGCTTTTTCTACAGGACCAGCAGTCTTTTCAATAAGTTCGCCTACCAGTTCCTCTAGCTTGGCACGAGTTAGTGTGTACTCGAAATGCTTCGGACCATCGGCATCAGCCGTAATAAATGGCAAGTTGATGTCAACTTGTGTTGTACTAGAAAGCTCTTTCTTGGCTTTTTCAGCTTCATCTTTCAGACGCTGCAAAGCGGCATTGTCTTTCTTCAGGTCGATGCCTTCAGTTTTCTTAAATTCTTCGATGAAATGATCGACGATACGATTGTCGAAGTCTTCGCCACCGAGGTGGGTGTCACCGTTGGTACTTTTTACCTCAAATACACCGTCGCCAAGCTCTAGCACTGATACGTCGAAGGTACCGCCACCGAGGTCGAACACGACGATTTTTTCCTCTTTACCTTTTTCAAGACCATACGCGAGCGCGGCCGCAGTCGGCTCATTAATGATTCGCTTTACCTCTAGGCCGGCAATCTTACCGGCATCTTTGGTGGCCTGGCGCTGTGAGTCGTCAAAGTAGGCAGGCACCGTGATGACCGCTTCAGTGACTGGTTCACCTAGGTGCTTTTCGGCATCTGCCTTCAGTTTTGAAAGAATCATGGCTGATACTTCTTCAGGAGTGTATTCTTTGTCACCCATCTTCACCGCTACGCCGGCAGAATGTTTGATGATTTCAAACGGCATAATATCGATATCTTTTTGTACTTCTTTATCGGAAAACTTGCGACCGATAAGTCGTTTGATACCATAAATGGTGTTCTTCGCATTAGTCACGCGCTGGCGCTGCGCGACCTGGCCAACCAAACGCTCGCCTTTTTTAGTGACCGCTACCACGCTTGGTGTGGTTCGATTACCCTCAGCATTCGCAATAACTTCAGGCTTACCTGCCACCATGTAGGCGACAGCTGAGTTTGTAGTTCCTAAGTCGATTCCGATAATTTTACCCATGGATAAATCCTCCTATTTTAACTAAAAATATATAAATTCTTGTAAATGTATTGGCACTCCTCGCAAAGTAGTGCCAAACTCTACCCCTATTGTACGTGAGTTAGCACTCTCATGTCAAGAGTGCTAACTCACGTATTCACCTCTGTTAATAACAAAAAAGCCCGAAATTCCGGGCTTTAATCGTTCGTTTTTCCTATTTTCTGGTAACTTTCACCATAGCGTGGCGTATTGGCGTACCGTTCAGCAGATAACCTGCCTGCAACTCTTCAGCGATTACTTCGTGCTCACCTTCGGCATCTTCATCAAATTGAATTGCTTCGTGAAGTTCTGGATTGAAAATAGTACCGGCCTTCGCATCGATACGCTGTACATTCAAAGATTCCAACGACTTCTCAAGATTTTTTACTACGTTGGTTACACCCTGTGCCCACGGATTATCTACCAGATCGTCAGGCATGTGCCCTATCGCACGCTCAATATTATCGATAACCGGCAACAACTTTACAATGGCTCCAGCTTGTCCACTCTCTCTAGCAGTTACTTTTTCCTGTTCTGTACGCTTTCGGTAATTCTCAAAATCGGCACGTGTGCGCTGCAAATCGAGGGTTAATTCCGCAAGCTGCTGTTCCAGCTCATCCTGCATTTTACTTTTTGGCATTTTTCATCTCCTCGGTCTTCAAAACTTCGTTTTCTCTATCTTTGTACTTCATCACACGACTCTCTAAATACTTTGACCTGATGAACCCGACAACGACGAACAACACGCCCCCAAGCAGCCATACTATAGAGCCGCTGTTAGTTTGCGCTTGAACCAGTTGCCACAGTACTATAACGGTGCCAATAAAAGCGATAACCCGCAGGATAAGTTTCTCTTTTTGCATTAAAGTGCTTCCTCGAGCATGGCACCGGTTTGGCGAACTAAGCGCATCACGCGGCCATAACTTTGGCGAGTCGGACCAAGTACACCGATATAGCTATTGTCTGAAAACGGCGAGCGGAACCGGCTGATGATAAGTGTAGCGCCACTACTTTTACCAATCGGGTTTTCGCTACCAATAAACACATTTAAAGGTTCGTTCGGTGCAGCCTCACGCAACCATGGCTCTAAATTATCAAGTAAACGTGCGACCGACTGCGCGTGTTGGCCGCTCATGAATTCAGGCTGAGAGAAAAGGTTACCAATGCCACTTAGATACAACTCGTCGCCAATAGTAGCAAGACCAAGATTCTGCGTCAGGTCTACTAAGCTATCTACGGCACTTCGTATAGCACGGTCAGCTCGGTTACCATATGTAGAAACACGCGCCTCAATCGCTCTCGCACTGCGATCGAGTTTGTCACTGTGTTCCTGCTGTTGAGTTAAGAGATTAACGTAAAAACGGTAGCCTTTATCAGTAGGGATGCGACCAGCACTGGTGTGTGGCTGGGCAATGAGTTCAAGTTCTTCGAGCTTTGCCATTTCACTTCGGATGGTTGCACTAGAAACGTTGAAGAGTTTCGCAAGGGTAACACTACCTACAGGGGAAGCAACTTCGGCATATTGCTCGATAATCGCGGAAAGAATAGCTATTTGGCGCTCTGTCATACCTGGCATTATACGCTAGATTTGGCACTCTGGTCAAGCGAGTGCTAAGATTCAAGCCACTTGGTATAGGTACGTTTGATTAGTTCAATGACTTCGTCAAGTGAATACTGGGCCGTGTCAACAACTAGATCGTAGTTTGAGCTTTGAGCAGGATCGATATTATATAAATCCATATAGCGTTTATTCTCACTGTTGAATCTTTCATCCAAAGCGGCTGCATATGCATCTACATCGTCGTGGATACGTTCATTTGCGAGCTTCCGCTCGTTCATTGAGTTTATGATCCGCTCAGCGGCAACTTTTGTGTCCAGGGTCAGATAAACTTTAAACGACTGCGGAATCCAATGCCAAGCAGTTCGTGAATCAATGACTTTATTGTCTTCGTTTTCGCCAATGTCACGTAAACGCTGGTCTACGAGATGATCGATTGTCGAGTCGTTTTCTGCAGATTTATTTGCCTGCAAGACATCTTCACCCTGCTTTGCCGCAATCTCGCGGAATAAATCGCCTGATGAAAAATGCTGATATCCAAAATACTGGGCAAGACTTTTTGCCGTGGAAGACTTACCGCTGCCAAGTTTTCCAGCAATAGTAATGATATGTTTCTTCTGCATATACTACTTATACCACACACCTCTGAAGTACTTCCTGTATACTGATAGAAGATGAACCTGCAAAGCGCAGCTAGCTTCGTACGACGAGTATTCGCTTCTGAGCGGTTCTTTTTAGTAATGGTCGGGTTATTCCTGGTAAGCTCCGTGTGGGTGGCCATCGCTAGTTTGTATCCGATGGCGTTCGACGAGGAATTTCACTTCGGCTTAATTAAGATTTATGCTGCACATTGGCTCCCTTATGGCATCGAGAATACCCGCGACATGGCGCAATATGGCGCGGCTGCATCTGATCCATCTTACCTATTTCATTACCTGATGAGCTTCCCTTATCGGTTGCTTGATTGGATGGGGCTTTCGCAGACGGCAATTATAGTTTGGCTGCGCCTTTTAAACGTCGCGATGGTGGTTGGTTCACTGTTCATATACAAGAAGGCGTTACTTACCGCAAAGGCATCAAAAGCAATTACTCACGGTGTGATTGCCGCGTTCACTTTGATTCCGATTGTCCCGATGATGGCTGGACAAATGAACTACGATAATCTTTTACTTATCATGGTTGCCCTCAGCTTTTGGTTCATCATTCAGATAACGAATCGTGTACGTGCGACGGGGTTCTTACCAGTCGGAAACACGTTGACTCTGGTAGGTGTTATCCTTATAAGCTTGCCAGTAAAATATGCCTATGTGCCTATCGCACTTGTACTGTGCCTGTGGCTCCTAGCTCTTGTAGTGGTGAGCGTTAAACAACACGGAAAGATCGGCGTACTCAAACATGCGCGGCGTGGCTTCAATAAAATCACTTTGAACGGCAAGATATGGCTCGTAATACTTGCGTTAGCGGGAATCTTTTTCAGCGCACGCTACGTCGAAAATTATGTCCGCTATGAAACTCCAATCCCTAGCTGCCACGTCATTTTTGATGAAGATGCCTGCATGGACTTCGGGCCGTGGGCGAGAGACTTTCTGTACAAAAAGCACCTTGACCCTCAGTTTTCACCAAAATCATTTCCTGCATACTTTTCCCAGGACTGGGTGCCGGGAATGATATATCGCTTAACATTCACCCTTGCCGGGAAAACAAACGACTTCCAAACGAAACAGCCATTGCCCCTGGTCTGGCCACTCGGGTGTGTATTTTTGCTCGTAGGACTTCTGGCGTTCATTCGTTATTTTCGTGTACTTATAAAAAAATATCCCTATACTTTCCTAACGCTTTTAGTGACACTCACGTATATAGGTATGCTCTCGATAAAGCTCTATCTAGGCTACCGTCAAACAGGAGTGCCAGCTGCAATAAATGGCAGGTACATATTGCCGCTTGTTCCATTCATCATGGCTACGCTCGTACACGCGATCTTATATGGGGCAAGAAGGTTAAATGCCACGAACATCACTATTATTGTTTTGACACTCGCGTTGGCGATCATCTTTTTACAGGGTGGAGGTGTGTTTACCTACATAGTGCTCGGCGAATCACACTGGTTCTATACCGGGTGGGGTCAGGCTTCACATGCCTTCATAAAAGCCGTGCTTAGCCCGATTACCTGGCAACATCGTTGGTTTGGTTAGTATATCAGTGGTCTGTACAGCTATTTGCATACTTATTTTATGCTTGTGCTTTTCAGCAATTTTTGCTATAAAGTTAAATTAGAGTAAAACAAAATAAATCATACACAAGGAACTCTATGAAAAGATATAATAGAAAATCTCGTGAACTCGGAGCAGCTCATGCTGTTTTAGTGTTTGTCGTCGTCTTAGTACTGGTCAGCGTACTCGGCTTCGTTGGCTACAATGCCTGGCAACGGAAGGTATCAAATGCAGGCGACACGGGTAGCGTTGGTACTAATACTGCCTATGTCTTTCATGTCGTAACAGCAGAAGGCTGCAATCTCGCCGGTCGTGTTTGGTCTAATGGGAACTGTACCGCACAATGTCACAACGGCACATATAAAAAGGTGACGCTAAAGTCAGGATCAACCGGCTACTGTACTGGCTCGATTGACACCGCTATAGGCGCAAGCTCATGCAAAGGTTACGAACGAAAGTTTGTTAATAACCTAGGCTGTGCGAAACTATCTGTTTTTCAAGATAAGTTCTCTGGAAGCGGAAGAGGCTACGCGATAGATGCAAAACAATGTCTGGCCGGCTACCGTGATTACTTTCAAAATACGAATGACTTTTGTACTAAAGGCGTAGCAGGTGTTTCAGCTACAAGAGACAGAACTAAACCAAGTGTTCTTACGGCAACTACTACTATGAAGCTAAGTGGGCAATTTGAATCAATAGACCCACGCACCGGCTACAGCTTCTCGCAACAAGCCACCTACTGGACAAAGAGTCGTGCAATCGCTGACGGTCTTTACATGGCTAAACATGATGCTGGCACCTACAGTATGCCGGGTACTTTTGGGAAAGTAGTTACGAAAAATAACTGGAAGGAAGCAGAAGCATTCCTAAAGAAGCAGACCAATGGTAACATGTACGGAGTATGGCGCTGGACCAACGAAGATTCTAGCGATAACTTGTTCAACACATACAACGCAAGCAAACCGTTTAAAAAGATCAATACCGCAAGCTTTACCTACAATGAAGCAGAGTGTCAGCGTAGTATTGCTCAATATGGCTACTGTGATTACTCGCCGAGCTTTGGCTACAATCCAAACTACTTTAGCAGCGCAGCCGACCAAGCAGCATGGGTAAAGAAATACAACGTATCTGTCACCCCTACTACCTATAATTATGGGAAAACGGCAACTATTGTTACTGGCTGGGGTCATACGTATGCTTCAGAGTATAAGTTTAAATATGCTGATGGTATGTCACCTGGCTTTGGTAGCAGCGTGCTTCCGTCGGCTACTAAAGGCACAAGTCCGTTCAGGCTAAATGCCCCATTAAACTAATAGAAGGTTTGAAAGAAAAAGGCTATGATAATTCATAGCCTTTTTTAATCTCGTTTTAGCATTACCGTGAATGCTTCGGAAGGAATGTCTACTTTGCCAAAACGCTTCATACGTTTTTTACCTTTGGCTTGTTTAGCGAGAAGTTTCTTTTTACGCGATACATCACCGCCATACAGATAGCCGGTCACATCTTTACGATACGCAGATATATCTTCGCGAGCAATGAATTTGCCGTTTATCCCGGCCTGCAAACTTACCTGGAAACTCTGGCGTGGTACCACTTCCTTCAGTTTCTTTACAATTTCACGCCCTAAGCTTTGTGATTCAGAACGGTGTGTCATAACCGAAAGTGCATCTACCATCTCACCACCTACGTAGAAATCTACCCGCACCAAATCTTCTGCGTGATAGCCCGCCAGTTCATAATTGAAGCTGCCGTAGCCGCTTGTTACACTTTTCAGTTGGTCATAAAAATCTGTCAGCAGATTCGCTAGTGGTGCCTCAAAACTAATGAGCGCGCGCTCGTCGATATAACTTAGATTTTTCTGGCGGCCTCGCTTCGCTACAATCAACTGAATTACCGCGCCGATGTAATCCGAAGGCACGACGATTTCACCGTTTATCCATGGCTCGCGTACTTCTTTTATTTTCGTTACTTCAGGCAGGTCTGATGCAGACTTGATATCAAGTTCTTCCCCAGTTGTCATAGTAACCTGGTAATCGGTACTTGGATTCGTTACTACTAAATCAAGATTATATTCACGCTCTAAACGTTCACGTATGATGTCCATGTGTAGCAGCCCGAGAAAACCAATACGCACGCCGAAGCCGAGTACGGGTGAGTTCTCAGGTTCAAATTGTAAGGCGGAGTCGCTAAGGCTAAGCTTCTCAATCGCTTCTTTCAGCTCGTTGTAGTCTTCATTTGAAACAGGGAAAAAACCGGCATACACGAAGGGTTTTACGTTCTTGTAGCCAGGAAGAGGACTATCCGCATGTGCTCGTTTCACGGTGACAGTATCACCCACTTTTGCATCACGTGTCGTTTTTAGGTTCGTCACGATATAGCCAATCTCACCCGTGCCTATTTCGCTTTCTGGCTTCATGGTGGGGCTCAGTGCGCCAACTTCCAGTGCCAATCCATGCGCGCCCGTTGCCAGCATCTCAATAGTGTCACCCTTTTTTATAATGCCGTCTACCACGCGTGTGTATAAAATAACACCGCGGTAATCGTCGTAGTAGCTGTCGAAAATGAGCGACCTAGTTGGGGCGTCTTGCGTGCCCATTGGCGGTAATATTTTTTCAATCACAGTATCTAGTACGTCCGTTACACCTTCACCCGTTTTCGCACTTATTTTTAGAATATCGTCGTCGGTGCAGCCAAGCAAATTCTTCACTTCGGCACTCACGCGTGGTACATCCGCGGCTGGCAAGTCTACCTTGTTGAGCACAGGAATAATAGTTAGGTCTGCGGCGAGTGCCAGGTATACATTCGCCAAAGTTTGGGCCTGAATTCCCTGGCTCGCATCCACCACCAACACGGCACCTTCACAGGCTTCCAAGCTGCGGCTTACCTCATAGCTGAAGTCGACATGTCCTGGCGTATCAATAAGGTTCAAGTCGTGGCCTTTATACTTCATGCGAACCGGTGCAAGCTTGATAGTGATGCCTTTTTCGCGCTCAAGTTCCATGCTGTCGAGTAGCTGGCTTTTCATATCACGCTTTTCAACCGTGCCGGTCAGTTCAAGCATACGATCAGCAAGTGTCGACTTGCCGTGGTCGATATGAGCAATAATACAAAAATTTCTAATGAGAGATTCGTTCATATATCAGGGGTAATTATACCAGTTTTTATGCCGTTCGGCGAGTTAGCCTACGTATGAGAGTGCGTGCAGTACGCAGTAGAGGTTCGGCTTCGTACAGCTTAAAGAGTTTCGAAAGACCGATATATACACTAAAGCTTACACCAACTATGACTACGAACTTTGGAAACGCGAAGTAAATACTACTATTATCGCCAGCTTGAAGTGGTAACAATGTTACCATGATATAACTAACTACAGCAGTAATACCTGTCGCACTGACCATTCGTCCGACCGCATGCCAGAAAGCTGGGTCGAATATGCCTTTTATGCGTGAGTTCATAACGAAGAATAGTATCACCACCTCAACAAATGCCATAATTGACTGTGCAAGTGCCAGGCCATACGCCCCCATATTTAATGATCTCGTGAACCATACAGCAAGCACAACATTTAAACCTACTGCAAAAATAGAAATGTATAGTGGTGTTCTTGTATCTTGCTGGGCATAAAAACTTCGTGCTGCGATGAAGTAAATCGAACGAAAAAGAATAGCGATAGCAAGAACTCCTAAGATGCCTGCCATCAATACGTTACCGCCTGGTTTAATAAAGTTCACGATATAGCCACGTGTGAAAAATGTGATTGTCGCAACTGGCAGTGCAAGCCAAATAATGACGCGTAGCACGGTCTGCAACTCTTTTCGAAAGAGGTCTACTCTTCCTTCACTCAACCGCTCGGTCATCTTTGGAAATGCGGCAGTCGAAATGGCCACACCAATGAGATTTATCGGTGCCATGTGCAATGTAATAGCCTGGTTGAATGCACGCACAGTACCCGCGGCCATGCGCGATGCCAGATTATTCTCAACTATACCCACAATATAATCCATACCCTGGTCAGCAGAGCGTGCCGGCAATAGACCCATTACTTGTCTAAGCCCTTTGTTGCGCCAATAAATCTTAAATCGATAATCGAAACCTAGCCCGATAAGACCGATACAGCTAACGAGAAGTTGCATCACCGACCCGAGCACCACACCAAGTGCGACACCCATTATGCCTCCTTCAAAAACCTGTACGCCGAAAATGGTAATACCTTGAGTAAAGTAAACAACTCCGATGATGATACAGATATTATAAATCGTTGGTGCGAGCGCATAGAAGGTGAACCTTCCTACCGCCTGTTGCATGCTGGCAACCACCGTCGCAATGGCGAAAAGAAACGGATTCACCGCTATCACGCGCATCATGCTAATAGTAAGCGCTGTGCCGGTTTCAGAGTAGCCAGGCGCAAGTAAGCGTGTCAGCTGTTCGGCAAAAATCATGATCAGTATACTCGCGATAAGCGTCATCAAAGCCATCAGGTTCACCATGCTGGTGGAAAGCTCCCAGGCTGACTTCTTATTGCCACCCGCAAGACGCTGGTTGAAAACCGGAATGAAGGTAACGCTCAGTGCGCCCGAAACCAGTATGAAGAACATGAAATCAGGGATAGTGAACGCGGTTGTATACGCATCGAGACCTACTTTATAGGTGTCGTAGTATGTCGCGTTCAGCAGACGTTCGCGCATGAATCCGAAAATCATGCCCAGCATCGTCGAGCTCGCAATCAATGCAGCTGCAAACTGTACCGTCAGCTTCTTGTTCGCCCTGGCTACAACGCTTCTTACTCCGCCCATCGCTGGTTCCTTTATGCGTGTAGCATTACTTCTTTCGGTAGCTTAGTGTCTTTCAATATTTCATCTACTTTTTCTTCTTCCAGTGTTTCTTCTTTCAGTAGTGCACTCGCCAGTGCTTCAAGGCCCGCTAGGTTGGCCCGAATTACCTGCTCGGCACGATGTGCGGCTTCCTTTATCAGGCGCTCTACTTCCGTGTCGATTTGCTTAGCCGTGTCGTCGCTGTATGGTCGTTCGTGGGTAATCTTATCGAATACCATGCCGCCGTTGTCTTCATGGAATACTTGGTCACGCAATTTGCTACCCATACCCTGCTCGATTATCATGTCACGAGCAATTTCGGTAGCTTTGCGCAAATCATTGCCGGCACCCGTCGTAATACCGTCTTCACCATATTTAATTTTCTCGGCCACACGACCGCCCATAGCACGTGCCAGAATATCTTTGAATTCAAATACATTGGTGTAGCTTTTATCTTCTGGCGGTAAGAACCACGTGACACCACCCGTACCGCCACGTGGGATGATGGTAACCTTATGAACCGGGTCGGAATCTGGTAGCACATGACCAACGATAGCATGACCGGCTTCATGATAGGCAGTCAACTCTTTTTCCTTCTCATTCATCACTTTGGCCTTTCGCTCTGGCCCAATAGCGACTTTTTCAAACGCTTCGGTCACATCCTCAGAAGCAATCTTCTTGGAGTTTCGTCTGGCCGCTATAATAGCCGCTTCGTTGGCAATGTTCGCAAGATCCGCACCACTGCTTCCTGCAGTTTTTGCTGCTAGTTTATCTAGATTAACGTTTGCTTCAGTCGGTTTGTTCTTAAAGTGTACTTTTAATATTGCTTCGCGATCACGACGCTCTGGCAGCATAATGTTCGTGCGACGGTCGAAACGACCAGGACGAAGGAGGGCAGGGTCGAGTACGTCGGCACGGTTGGTAGCGGCCAATACAATCACATTCGTACCCGTTTCAAACCCGTCCATTTCCACAAGTATCTGATTTAGGGTTTGTTCACGTTCATCATGTCCTCCACCCATACCGCTTCCACGGCGGCGACCGACAGCATCGATCTCATCGATAAAGATGATAGCCGGAGCGTTCTTTTTCGCCTTTGCGAACAAGTCTCGCACACGGCTTGCACCGACGCCTACGAACATTTCTACGAATTCTGAACCTGAGATGCTGAAGAATGGTACGTTCGCTTCACCTGCAACGGCTCGTGCTAGCATCGTCTTACCGGTACCTGGGTGACCTACCAATAGCACGCCTTTCGGAATTTTTGCACCAAGTTGCTGATATTTCTTCGGGTGTTTCAAGAAATCTACCACTTCCTGCAAATCCTGCTTGGCAGCATCATTACCAGCAATATCGTCAAACACTACGCGCTCTTTATCGAGCCCATACAGTTTTGCTTTGCTTTTACCAAACCCGAGCGCCTGGTTATTCTGGCCTTGTGCTTGCCGCATCATAAACATAAATAGAGCACCGATAAGTATTACTGGTAATATAATCCCAGCAACTGTCCATATAGCATCGCTGGTACCCGATGGTTGCGAGTACGTAATCTCAACTTTCGCGTCTTTGTTCAGGCCTTGGTCGTACAAGGTGCCGCTGTCGTCTTTTATCGCCTTCTCTGTCGGCTTATCCTGGCCGTCCATTGTAGCCTTCACGATGTCACCCTGAACGTCAAGTTTACTGACTTCACCCGCGTTCGCTTGATCAATTATCTTCGTCAAACTGACTTCTTTTATTTGTTCATGCGGCGAGATAATCGCAAGCACACCGAGTGTGGTCAATATTAAAAGAAGCCAAAACAGCGTTAATCGTAAGGTATTACTCATTCCACCTTTTTGTGGTTTTTTCATCGTCGCCATAAGCTATCTATTCACCGTCCTTTCGGGTTGCATATAAAAGAGAGAAAGCATAAAGTCTCACTACTTATAATAATATCAGTTTTTAGGTATGCTTGACAACGAATTCCCGCGCACCGAACTCTACTTTCACGCCAGATCCCGCCTCGAGCGTACCGCCTGGCTGCATAGTCTTGATAGCGTGCAGCATGCGTTTGCGCTGCGGCCGTGTTAAGCTCAGACCGCGTTTTGCGAGCAGCGCCCACAATAGTTCAAGCGCTACCGACTCGCCAACATGCATGAAAAAATAGCGTGATATAGACTTCTTATCATCCAACAACTCTGTCGTTTCTTGCTCTATCTCCCGTTTTAGTTCTAGCTGTTTTGTCCAAATATCTAGTAGCGTTTCTCTGTCGGTTTTAGCAAGTTCCGTATGCAATTTCCGGCGCAGCCGATTCCGCAGGTATGCGTTTGAGGCATTGCTTTCATCCTCTACCCATTCAAGCTTATTTTCTAGCGCATATGCATAAAGGTCTTTTTTTGTCATAGCAAGCAGTGGGCGAGTAACCTCAGTGTTACCAAGTACCGCCAACCCCCGCCAGCCTGTTCCACGCTGCAAATTTATGGCAATCGTTTCTATCACGTCATCCTGATGATGTGCTGTTACCACCACGCCCTTGTGAGCACGCGCCACATCCTTTAGAAATTCGTAGCGGCGCTGCCTGGCTAGTTCTTCACTGGCACTTTTCCCTAGCTCTTCACGTTTCTGTTCAAAGGCCAGCCCATAATTTGCCGCTAAAGCCTCCACGAAACGTGCGTCAGCATCACTTTCCGGTCGAATTCCATGGTCGAAATGTGCCACGATCAGCTCGTGTTCACCTTTTTTTGCCAGCATATCTAAAAGCACCACCGAGTCCACCCCGCCGCTAACTGCTACGATGTATTTCATTACCATTCGAATCGTTTTGCCAGCCATACCGCTAGCCAAATACCAAAGATTCCGCCTACGGTACTACCTAAAATACTCCAGCCGCTCAACATGTCATTGTCACCAAATAGTACTGGTACATATGCGCCGATCACGCCAAATACAGTTGCAAAGAGTAATATAACTGATTTATTCATGTATCTAGTATACGCCCTACAGGTAGCGTGTGCTGCCGAACGGAATCTTTTGTTTCACGTACATGCCGGTGCCTAATGTGTCGGCACTGTGAATCGTACGTTCGCCATAACGCTTGTTAATATCATCTACGGCATTCACTATCTGGTGTTCACGCGCCATTTCATCACCAAATAAACTTAGCTGCGAATCATTCGCCGGGCTTAGTTCATAGCACGTCACGCCAATCTCCTTCATATCGCTCGGACCATTCGCGAACAGCTGCGAAGCGATGGAAAAGATAGCTTGATTACTGAAAAACGGCATACTGGCCATACGCCGGGTGTGCCAATAGCCTCGGGTTCGACTACGGGCGTGTACTGCCACCCCGCGGGCTTGAAGACCTTGCGAACGCACTTTGTACCCTACGCTTTCACACAAATTATGCAGTCGCTGCAAAATTTGCTCGTGATTCAAATCGAACCTCTCCAATACATATTGCCGGCCGGCGGTACGCAGCGGAAAATCGCGCTTATCCACTTCCCAACCCCTTAGTCGCTGATGCCATTCGCTACCGCAAATACTTTTATATACCATTTTTTCCAGCGTTACTGGGTCGGCATCAAGGAACTGAAGGGGAGTGTAAATGCCCACGGCATTTAGGCGCCGTTCCATGCGTCCGGCGATACCAGTCAGGTCGGTGAGTTCCAACGTAGAGAACACTTCTCGTAGATTGTGCGACGTTACAACATCTAGCCCATCTGGTTTGTGCAAGCCTGCTGCAGTTTTCGCTAAAAATCTGTTTGTACTAATACCTACATTGCAGCGCATGGCGCACCCCACTTCCGCTTTCAAGCGCTCTTTTATTTCATAGCCGATTTCCACTATATCGCGATTCTTCATGGCCTCCGTACTGTCTGAAAAATCTATCACGCCTTCATCTATACTTTTCATACGCACGTGCGCCGAATAGTCATTCATTATATTCATCAGTTTGTGATACACGAATCGATACTTCGGCGGGTCGCTTTCCAGGCCGATAAGGTCTGGGCATAGTTGCTTCGCTTCCTTAAAACGCATACCCAGCTTCACGCCCATAGCCTTGGCCTCGTAGCTACAGGTGATAATCATGGTGTATTCGGTTTTGCGGTTCAATATTGCCACGGGCTTACCGCGTAGCATTGGCCGGGCTTGCTGCTCTACTGTGGCAAAACAACTGTTTAGGTCGATGTGCATTATGCGGGGAGGGGAAGTATTATAATTTGGATTCATAACTGAATACCCCATCTTATTCTTTCGGCTGAAAGAATCAAAACATCAAGAGGACAATCCGGGCCTTGTGCCGAAAACTCATTTTGCCACGATGCGCTACCGAAACATCTGGACTGACCAAAGAGATTAGCTTGTGTGGGTGCTGGCGAAGCGAGGACTACCGGAACCCTGTTTTTCAGGCGTGGAGGCGACCAAAGGGAGTTCCGCAGCTTCCCAACATCTACACAGGTTAATCTCCTTGCGACAGGAAGCTGTTTTGATAGCGCATCGTGGGATAATGAGCGTACATTACTCCACATGGTCACCCTCTAAAGTTAAGCGCCAGGTAAGTCGCTCGCTATCGAATTCCAGGCGATAGTCTGCCCCGCCGTCTGTCACGTCAAACATATGTACCATTCGCTTTCCCTGTGTGGTCGGGTGTCGTAGGCCGATTTCTGTTATCTCCACTACCCGTCCGTTCGGCCTTCTGAACCGTACTGGCGAGCATGGATTCAAGCCTGTGCCAAACGTGGCTACCACGTCAACACGTTCATTCAACAAGATTTCATCATTCACGGTTGTCTCCTTTTGGTAGTCCCAGCAAAGCCACGAGAGCTATGCTCGAGCTTTAGCTAGGAGGAGCTACGTATACCGAATTTAGTCCGGTATCGTAGCGGAGGAATAAAGTCCCTCCTAATAATTAGAAACGATTTTCTAATTGTTTGCCCGTGCACTTGCCCGTTTCTAGCGAGTGTCCGAAGACAATATGATGAATCTCCCGGAGGGACGCTTTACCAAAATGGTCAGTGTGTATCACGGGGATATACTTTTATTGTACGACTTTTATACAATATCCGCCACGTTTTGAGGGCTGATTTCTAGCGCGTTTGCTTCAATACCACATTGATGAAGCAGGGAAGCGAGCTTGGCAGTCGGCAGGCCCATTATCGTATCCATGTCCCCTTCAACTCGCGTCACCAAACTACCATAGAGCCTTTGCACGCTGTATGCCCCTGCCTTATCCATCGGATCCCCCGTGGCTACATATGCATCAACGGCTTGCTTGTCATATGGGCCAAAAAATACGGCTGTTGTGTCACTATCCATTAGCCGCACATTGTCATCGATACACACCACGGCGAGCCCGGTGACGCTATAATTTACCGTGTCACACAGCGCCTTTATCATTTCATGCGCGTTTTCCGGCGAGGTTGGTTTTTCCAGCTGCTTGCCATTCAATGTGACAATGGTATCAGAGCCTATCACGTAGGCATCCGGGTTGGCTTCAGCTACAGCCATAGCTTTACCAAGCGCGAGTTCTTTAGCTACAATCGTCACGTCACGGCTATCATCAAGCTTTTCATCAAAGTTACTAGTAATCGCTTCAAACTCGACACCCATGCGCGTTAATAAATCGCGACGACGGGGTGACTGGCTGGCTAAAATAACTCGTTTCATACTACTAGTATACCAATCACCTCTGGAAAAACATGGTGTCTTTTGTTACAATTACTCAAGCGATTCCCTGTAGCCTAGGGAAAAGAGCAGCCCGAGCAGCTGGCTTTGCCAGTGCCCGGCGCGATGAGAAAAACCGCAGGTTTGTCTTATTTCTGCGGCACTGTAGCTCAGTTGGTTAGAGCGTAGGACTCATAAGCCTAAGGTCACTGGTTCAATTCCAGTCAGTGCTACCAAAGAGAACATCTCACCGCCCGGTGGGATATTTTCTTTGGTAATTGTGATTGGTGTTGCACCAGTGACTCGCCAGCTTGCCTGGCGGCAGTCACTGGTTCGTGTAGTGAATGAAGCGAAAAAGTGTTTACATTTTTGAACGAACGAGCGGAAAAGGCTTTAGCCGATATTTCAGTCAAGGCCCATACGAAATAGAGCCCGCTCCCGAAGGAGTGAACTCTACTTCGGTGCGGGCTGATGTATGACACCCCTTTGGCTCAGAAGATGCTTCGAGGATAGTGCGTGTCTGAAACGGTCTCCCAGGTGCCGTAGCTCGGGATCTTGACCGTGATTCTGACGACGCGAATCCGGCGTTGCATGGCTGACCCGGGGTACTCCGTTCCCAGAAAGGCCATCCTGGGATCGTCATCGTCTCGAGAACCGCTTTCAACCCGGATGTTGGTGAGATGCATGGTTCGAACGAGTCCTTGCACTCGAACGTTGTAGTTCACCTCAACGATGTCTCCGAAGCCCATGCCCAGCGGAGGGTAAGCCATCGTGTAGGATACCACTGGAATCGGACTTGGCTGGACGTAGTGAAGATCCAGCGTGTCCCGCGTCCAGCTTTCCGGGCCAACCATGGAACGATCTTGTTCCTTTGCCAGGTCATCAAGGCGGAAAACCTCCGCTTTGTCAGGCACGCCGTAGACGAAGTTGTTCGTTGCGAGGAAGCCGCCGATGATGTCGACGTGTGCCGGCATGCCAGCTTCTTCCCACTCTTGCGTCTCCTCCTTGGTCATGTCGTAACGATCACGCAACCAGGAGTCCTTCCGCCTGATCCGCTTGTAGCGCGGACGAGACGGGATTCTACCTGCTACTTTTTCGGCCCGATCTTCCGGCTCTACGCCAGGCACTGAGCCACAGCCTTCGCAGACGAAGGTCGAGCCAGCCGGTCGCATAGGTGTACCGCAGCTTGGGCATTGCGGGATTTCTTGCGCACTTGTCATGTGCATTCCTTTCCTCAGTGGATGTGAGCTACCGCGACAGGGATGTCGTGGAAGCGGTGCATCCACCAAGCAAAGGAATATAGCTAGTGTGCTGGGAAATGGGGGAAATTGCAAACATAAGCATTCGTTAAAACGCTTATACTTGCAAAATAGAATGTGCCCTTTTATAATTCACGGCAACGTCTTTCAGTTACCTTAGGGAGGTGAAGGGCGATGCCCTTCGATAAGAATACCTATGAAAATGAGTGGCCAAAAAGTATGGGAGTCCTCATTTTCGGCTTGGTGGTTACGCATGGTCTTCCCGGCTTGGCTCTCTACCTATCGATTACCGGGTTGCTAGCCCATGACTACGCGGGCGGGCTAATCATGCTGACCATAGCTCTGCTGTTCCTGCGAGCTCACCTGGCCCGTGAGTACCGTCGCATGTGCTTTGTGCGATTTTACCACCGGCGTGTCATCAAGCTTTCTCGGTACATGGAGCGCTTGATGAAAGAGTGTGATCCAGAAATCGTTTACGGAGGAAGGAGCCTCACGCACAACGACGGATTCCTTCTCTCAAGATCCGACAACTGCACAATGATCATGACTACAACAGGGAGTTACGTCCTTGGTTGGTCACCCGTTTGCCTGTGGAGTCCGGAGCCGGATTTCACACCTTGGCAAATGGAGATCGCTACGGAGGACCAACTAGTAGCACTCCTTCACAAATTCCGTACCTATCGATGAGGGCTACCCCGCATCATCCGCATTGAGCAAGAAGCTCTGCGTCGATGACGTGGGGTTACTTGCTTTTTATAGACTGTGGTAAGCACTAGGATAATTATGATATACTCCCAGCATGAAAAAGCAAAAATCTAAACAACCAAAAATTCCGCGTAACTATCTTGTTATCGGAATTGCATCATTGGTACTAAACGTAATCACTCTCGTGATGATTGGTATTGGGTACTATGTAAACCAGTCTGGGTATTTAGACTACGCAGTCATAAACAGTGGCATCAGCCGAATGTGTTCAGACGAATTCAGGACCCATCTCGTTGAAAGTCAGAAACATAGTACCGCTTCTGAAAATACTAACAAACGCATTCTCGCTACCATTGATTATCCGTGTTCAAGGAACGGCGCTGATAATTTCTATAGCAAAGGGTTTGATGACTACACCAAGTCACTCGGTATAAGTAACCAGTCTGACTAGTTTATATACTTATTCTACTTCGATCTCACCTAAGGCTGAGAATCGTGTATTTACGAAGTTACGTAGTTCGCTCATGCTGCGTTCACGGTTCCACGTAGAAAGGTCTACTGAAGTTTCTTCTAAGGTGTTCATGTGGTGGTTTCCTTTATTTTTTTGTGTTTTATTGCTTTATAAGTCTATATTAGCATAAGCTATATAAAAAGTCAATACCCTAGAGGCACATTTTTGCATTATCAGTGGTGCTTATGGTATAAATTACATAGAGGTTCTCTAGAGTAAACAAACAACAATATGGAACATTTCGATTCATTGATAATCGTAGCGGTAGCGGCACTCATTCATGCTAGTTTTCAGCTAAGCGTGAGCGTATTGACGCTTCTCTCGAGCCACACCTTAGGTGCGAAACGGTCACAAGGCAAGCTGCTACGCCTTACCAATTCCTATACGGCAGGTGTCGCCGTGATGACCGCTTTCTTAGTTTCCTTTGGTGCCGTACTAGTAAATGGGGTATTCGGCAAAGCAGTACCCGCTATTTGGTGGGTTGGGCTGTGCGGCCTACTATTTGGCCTTGGTGTATCTGTATGGCTACTGTATTACCGCAAAGAAAAGGGCACGAGCCTATGGGTCCCTCGCAGTATGGCCCGTCACCTGTCCGAGCGCACCAAAGCGACCAAATATAGCGCCGAGGCGTTCAGCCTAGGCCTAGCCAGCGTTATCGGTGAACTGTTGTTCATTGCAGGTCCGGTGCTCGTCACGGTATTTACGCTTATAAAGTTACCCGCTGCTTGGCAGTTGGGTGGGGTAGGGGTGTACACACTCATTTCCCTGCTGCCTCTACTTATCGTAGATATCCTGGTAGGTAGCGGCCATAGTATTGGCCGAATTCAGAAATGGCGTGAAGATAATAAATTATTCCTTCAATTCGCTGCCGGGACTGCCCTATTTATTCTCAGTTTTTATCTGTATGTCGTACAAGTGCTAAGCCCTATGGTAATGGCTACGGCAGGAGGCGTGTAATGAGCCGGCTGATTGATGTCATAAAGAGAGAGGGTAGTCGCCCGAGTGAGTCCTTCAACCGATCGAAATTACATAGTAGCATAAAAGCAGCCTGCATGAGTGTGCATAGCCCGGATGGCGAAGCTGACCTGAGCGCGCATAAAGTCTGTGATGCAGTGCTCTTGTGGGTTGAGTACCGTCCTGAAGTAACTTCCGCAGACGTACGGCGCGTGGCCGCTGATCATTTACATCGGATTCACCCAGACGCCGCATATATGTATAAACACCACACGGTGGTGCTATAGGAGCTTCTACTAATGGCAAAAAAATCATCTTTTGACTACGACCTTATCGTTATTGGCAGCGGCGCCGGCGGAAGTGCCGCAGCTACCATTGCGGCTCGTGAAGGCAAACGCGTTGCCATAGTAGAGGCAGATACTTTCGGTGGTGATTCACCAAACTGGGGCGACGTACCTATGAAATCATTACTACACGCTGCGCAGTTGTATGACGAAGCACGTCACGGTGCTCGTTTCGGCTTGCGTTCCAGTACGCTGAGCTACAACTACCCTTCCCTACGCGCCTGGAAAGATCTGGCAGTGAAGCGTACCGGCGCTGGCGGCAACCGCAAATTTTACGAGAATGAAGGCATTGCCACCTACAACAACCCGGCGCATTTCATCAGCCCGAACGAAATTTCCGTGAATCGCCGGCACCTTTCGGCCATGTCGTTCCTGGTTGCTACCGGTTCAGAATGGGTGATTCCCAATATCCAAGGACTTGCCGAAACAAAGTATCTGACTCCCCGCACCATTCTAGAATCAATCCGCCCTCCAAAAAGCTTATTTATCATCGGTGGCGGTACTACTGGCGTAGAAATTGCTCAGTTGATGGCCATTTTTGGTACAAAAGTGTACATCGCCGAACAAGCCAGTCGTTTACTTCCGAAAGAAGATGAAGAAGTGGGCATGCTGATGGAGCGTCTGCTGAAAGAGAACAAAGGTGTGACTTCTCTTACTCAAAGCCGCGTGCTGGTAGTACAAAAAGAAGGTTTGGGAAAGAAAGTTACCTATTCGCGCGGTGGCGTGGAAAAATCCGTTCGCGTAGATGAAGTATTAGTAGCTGCCGGCCGCGTGCCAAATGTAGATTTAGGTCTGGATAATGCCAGTGTGAACTACACGCCGAAGGGCATCGAAGTAAATGAGCACTTGCAAACTACTGCCAAGCATATTTATGCTGCCGGTGATGTGCTGGGCCGAAACGGCTTCGCGCACACGGCATTGCTGGAAAGCCGCGTGGCTGCCCACAACCTGCTATTCAAACAAAAGGTAGTACCAGATTATACCGCGACCCCTCGCCTGACCTTCACCTTCCCAGGTGTGGCATCGGTCGGCCTCACAGAAGACGACTGTATGAAGCGTGATTTGAAGATTAAAACGGCCATAGCCCCTTTGAACATGATAGCTCGCAGTAATACCAGTGATTTTCGCGACGGCTTCGTGAAACTAATTGCCGATAAGGCCGGTGTGCTGCTTGGCGCTACCGTAGTTGCCCCGCACGCCGCAGAGATTATTCACGAAGTAGGCTTAGCTGTAAAGTTCAACCTGACCGCTGCTGATCTCGCTACCACTCCACACGCCTTCCTTAGTTGGAGTGAAGCAGTGCGAGTAGCGGCAACTCGCTTAGGGCAGTAGTCATGGTGTATCTTTATCCGACCATTTATTTCAACGGCGAGCTCGTTCCTGAAAAGGATGCTCATTTGTCTATCGCAAGTTCAGCGGTACTGTATGGTCTTAGTGTCTATACTGTTTTTCATATCACTGTCAAAGATGGCCATTATCATGCATTTCGCCTCGCTGATCACTACAAACGTCTGGTTGACTCTTGTAAGATTATTGGCATGGATACATTTGCCGAAAAATGGTCGTATGATGTATTTGTCGATGCGATGACAAAACTTATAGAGGTTAATGCGCCCAAAGAAAATGTATTCGTGCGAGCTAGCTTCCATGTTGATGAGTTGCTTCCCGGCACACGTTCACGTGGACTGAATACAGTGCTCAGTGCGTTCGTGTATGAAGCGGCACCTATAGTTCCACGCGACGGCGTGAGATTAAAGACAAGTGTGTGGCGACGTACACCGGATTTTTCTATTCCCTCGCGAGCTAAAGTAAATGGCGCGTATGTCAATTCCGTATTAGCAAGACAAGACGCGATAGATAGTGGCTATGATGATTGTATATTCCTTGATACTTCCGGGCATGTTGCCGAACTTTCAGCCGCGAATATCTTCATCGTGCGAAATGGCAAATTGATTACGCCCGGTCAAAATATCGATATTTTAGAGGGTATCAACCGTCGCACAGTGCTCGAACTTGCCGAAAAACTCGGCATATCTACCGAGGAACGATCGATTGATTTAACGGAGCTGTATGTCGCCGATGAAGTGTTTGTAACTGGCACAAGTTCGTTCCTGTCACCTGTCAGCGTAATAGATAGCCGTAGTATTCCAAGTGATGGAATTACCAAACGGTTGAAAGCTGCCTATGACACTGCTCTGACAGATCCAAAAGCTTCAAAGTATTTGAGCGAGCTTATTTAGCTCTCTACTCTTTTACTCCTGTCGAAACAATATTATTTTGAATACCGATGGCAGAAACTAGACCACCTGCTATCAGCAAGCAGGCACATAGAATGATGCCTGTTCGAAAGCCTGTTAGGTTGATGCTATTTCCAATAAATAATCCCACCATCGCAATCGACAAGAGCCCGGCTATGCGTGCTGCTGCGTTATTTACTGCTGAACCAATGCCTGCTTGTGATGACTTGATAGAGCCTAAGATCGCTGAAGTTAGCGGCGCAACTGTAATAGAAAGACCTAAACCAAACAGAATAATACCAGGCAACAATTCCACCCAGTAATTTGTAGGCACATTAACAAGACTCATATATGCCGTGCCGATGCCTGCGACGAAGGGCCCGGTAGCCATAAACCAACGCGGCCCATACTTACCTGAAAGTGCCCCGAACTTTGACGAAAGGAAAAACATAATAATTGTAACCGGCACCAAGGCAAGACCTGCGAGTGTTGCCGTGAAACCCGCTACTTGCTGTAAGAAGATAACGAGCAGAAACCCTTGAAGCGCAAGTGCTGCATACACCAGCACTGTTGCTACGTTCCCTACGCTGAAATTGCGAATGCGAAACAGACCAAGCGGCAACATTGGCTGCGCGCTCCTTTTTTCGTTGAATACAAAGAGGATTAACATAGTGACTCCCACAACAAAACTTCCCCAGATGGTCGGGCTACTCCATCCGAAGTTGCCCTGCTCTATCAGCGCGTATACGATTCCGCCTAGTCCTATCGCACCGAGAACGATTCCCCACACATCGAGCCGAGTGCGGTGCATCGGTTTTTCTTCAAGCCGTAGATACGATGCTAATATGAGTGCGACAACGATTGGGAGTACGTTGATTGCAAATACCAATCTCCACGAGTACACGTCAACTAATATTCCACCCACAAGTGGTCCGACGATGAATGCGATTCCTGTCCAAGCGGTCCACTGGCCAATTGCTTTTGATTGTTCTGCGCCATTGAATGTGCTGATGATAAGCGCAAGGGAACTTGGTACGAGCAACGCCCCGGCGACGCCCTGCAATCCTCTGCTTAGGATCAGTTGCTCGCTCGTCTGTGAAACCGCACAGAGAAGTGAGGTAACCAAGAAACCTACTAGGCCGATCACAAGTATCCGTTTTCTACCGAATATATCCGAGAGTGACCCAGCCGCGAGAATGAGTGTACCGAGTGTAATCAAATACGCGTCATTTACCCACTGTTGCGTCAGTAATCCACCACCAAGATCATTGCTGATCTGCGGCAGAGCAACATTTATCACCGACCCGTCTAGAAACGCCACAAAGGATGCAAGTATTGCAATGATAAGAACAAGGCGTTGCTTTGTCATTCTATTATTATACTAAAGTAAAGTATTTACTTGGTTGCTCAAGTACATTCGAAATGGAAACTTATCTGTAGCGAGATAGCTAGGTGGAGTAGTATATATAGAGGTAGGATAGGAAGCGTTAACTATACCGCTGGGGATTATAACAACTACCCTAATAGCCTAGAGATTGAATCGCTTTGAAGAGAAGTCACTGGCATAGCTCTTTCGATCTGGGCTCCACCTTGCTCATTTTTCAGACCAACTTTGCCTAATTCAGCAGCAATGAGGTGGCGACTCTGTATCCAAACCTCTGGTTTAACAGGCTGTCTGTCAGGCCAATATGCTCTATATCGTCTAGTATCAATTAATTCTTCTCTAGCTCTCGTCGAGCTCAACCCACTTCGATAACGTCTTGTGGCTAGGCTACCAACTTGGTCATAACTGGTACATCGGAAAAGTCCGCCCAAACTCAACACTAAATCACTTCGAGTATCACCAGTTTCAGGTTCAGAAGATTCTTTCGGAAGGTATATACCTTTAATTTCTCCGACATCGCTAAAAACCCATCCTGCTGGCTGGCAGTCTTCCATAGCGTATCTGTACCATGACGTGGGCCTGTCTCCAAGTAACACAGTAGTGGCTGGAAGTTGTTCTCTTTCCGCCAAATAGGCAACATGCTCTAGCACTGCATCACGAATATGGTCTCCCGTACGAGACACCTCAGCGTCAAGTTTGGCCAATGAACTGGAATCAAGTAGAGACTCTGCCATAATGATTTCTATGAAAACACATAAATAGATTATTGTAAATAGCTTAATCAAACAATTATATAGATATCGATATGTCCGTATTGTAATCAAAACTAAACCCCTGCTATGAAATAACAGGGGTTATAATACTTATTGTTGCGAGGGATGGATTATCTCTCGCGTAGCTCGCTCCTCTGCTCCGAAAGGGACACGTGCAAGCACGAGTTTCCTTTCTTCGCTACGCGAACCACCAACCTAGCGTCAGCTAAAGCTGCTGCGGTCGCAAGTGCAAATTGCTCAAAACCAAGTAAAAAGCCCCAGCAGCCGCTGAGACTTTTTACTTGGTTGCGGGGGCAAGATTTGAACTTGCGACCTCGTGGTTATGAGCCACGCGAGCTACCGGGCTGCTCTACCCCGCGATAGAAGTATGTTTCATGAACTGGTCTTTCGATTTTTCATAACCTGGGTTATGAGCTGTTGACGATACGAGGAGCGACCAGACTGCTCTACCCCGCGTCAACTGTAAGCAAATTGTTTACTAACCTTATAGTAACAGATACGGGCTATTTATTCAAGCTGCGGTAGGCTCCGCCAAAGAGAAAATTGACCCATTGTTCGAAATTGCTGGACCGTACCGGAGAAGCCACAATCTTGTTGTCCAGTGATTTGTCTGCGTTTATTGCTTCAGCACTATTTTCTGGCAATATCAATACCTTTTCACCCGGAAACACCAAGCCCAAGCGTTCACGTACGGCAAGCTCCTTGTATTCATCACTTTTATAATAGTTTTGCTGGTATTTTAATGTTGCTGCTTCTAATTTTAAGAGCTCTAACTGCCGCTGTTTATTGTCGATTTCTTTTTGCAAACCATAGTTGCGCTGCATCGCTTGCATAGAGCCCCACGTCCAGCTGAATGCAACGAACACTGCTATTATGAGCACGACGTTGTTCATCGTCAAAAAATTGTGCCGCATGTGGTAGTAAAACTTTTGTAGGTTTCTATTTTTCATGGTTTTCACTAATATTATATCATTTTGCTACTCACCTCTGTAAAAAACTACCATTTATGCTATGTTCAGCCACGCTGACATAGCACTGCCTCGCTCGAAACAGAGGTTCTTAGTGACTAAACACCTCTGTTCTCTCGCCTCGTTGTGCTATACTACGCAAGGTAACCCTGGGGGTGTAGCTCAGCGGTTAGAGCAGCGGGCTCATAACCTGTTGGTCGCTGGTTCGATCCCAGCCACCCCCACCAGAAATAACGCAATCTAGACGGTTTGAACCGTCTTTTTTGTTACTACGTACCCATATAAAACACAGTCTAGGTTGATAATGAGTTTATTCACCCTACTATGTAGTTACGATTAATGAGCTGAGTTTCTTCTCGAGATAATATCGTCTTTACACTTGGCTTTTGCTTGTGTTTCAGTCATGTATGGTCTAGGCTGCATGTAGACGTTTATACCCGCATCTGTCCTATTAGGTATGCTCGGTAATACTTCCCCGCTAATTTGATCACAAAGTGATAAGTTATTTTGCTGTAATGCCTGGCTCATCAACGTAACATTTCGCTCGCTTGCATCTTTTCGTGTTTTTTCTTGGTATACACTCACACCTAGAGTAATAGCAAAGAAAGTAGACACTACGGCAATTGCAGAAACTAGTAACAGTGCTGTCTTTAGTGTTTTTTCTTTATTTGTTTTTTTACTTTTAGCCATAAATTTATCATACCAGATTGATCATTTGGATTTGATTTATATGCCTGTTACATCACAGCCATTTTACAAGTATCCCAAACTGAAGTATTGTGAGATATCTAAAGTCATCCTCTATTTACTACTTATTTCGCAAGTAGTTTCTTCAGTTTCTTGATGTAGGCGAATTCCCAAAATTTCAGGGCGCTTTTGCCAATGATAAGATTTGAAAACTTATTTAGAAAATTGTTTTTAATTTTAACTTTGTTTACATACTCAATGCGCGTGCCCTCGGCAACTGGCACCAGCGTGAAATGTTCGTCTTCTATTGCAAGCGCGGATTCGTTTACAGACCTAAAGCCTTTACCCGGCATAAGGGTGGTTTTCATTTGTACCTTGAAATTAATTCCAAACGTATTCGTGGTGGCTTCTATTTCTAGATCATTACCGTCTTTACGTACAACCTTCATTCCCTTCGCTACCAAAGGAAAATACTCGGGCGCTTTTTCAAAATCTGAAATAATTCGATACACATCCTCTACGGGAGCGTCGATTATCCATGAGCCTTCTAGAACTTTTTCTTTCATACTTTGTATTTTACCATTACTGTTATCTACATATGGCACGATTACTTCGTAAATCTATTAGCTAGGATTTAAAAAAAGCCTTGGATTCCAAGGCTATTTTATTTTTTGTGCTCTTCGAGCTTTGCTTTCAGATATTTGCGGTAGTTACGACGTTTCGTTTTATTCTGTTCGCCGCCAAGTCGTGAACGGACTTCAGAGGGCACAGTGGTTTTTGCATCGTGTTCAATGACTGCTTTATCTTCAATACCGGCGTCAATGAGTTCTTTGGCATGGTACACGTCCATAAAATCATGGTGGACGATACGTTTGTGATTCACTTCGGAACCGGCTACCACATTCGGCAGGTTACTATCATAGCGTTTCTTGGCTTCCTTGGTGTATTGGCCACCTTTTTTAAAGCCACCCTTCGATTCTGCCAGCATCACTGCATCTAGCAGATCTAGCTGGTCTCGATAGTGTTGTTCAAGTGTCACAAATACGGCATTTTCGGGTATGTTTGCGAATGCTTCCTGCGCAATTAGGCGCTCACGTTCGCGCCTCTGGGCTAGCATTTGTGCATCGAACTTAGCCGCCTCGGCATCAATATCACGGGCTTCACCGTGGGAAACCCTGAATTCATTGTGCGGAAACGTGTGCACTTCGCCAGCATCAAAATCTTCCAACAGGACGACATCGCCTTCGTCATTGACGCCGTAACCGGTAACCCGTTCATGCAGGGTCATACTTTAATATTACCATAAACGGTATAAAAAGTCAATATAGGGCTCTACTCCCAGCGAAAGACCTTGAAGGCGATGGCGTAAATGACAACTGTCCAGAATGTCATAAGAGCCAGTTGCGGCAAAAGGTCGATATAGTGCGCACCTTCTGTAACAATGAGCCGAATTCCATCAATAGCCGGCGTAAGCGGCAGGAAATTAGAAAGGTTTTGCAACCATTCCGGCATAAGATACCGCGGGAAGAACGTGCCTGAAAGGAACATCATAGGAAAGACGATGATGTTTGACAGCGGTGCGGCTTGGCGTTCATTCTTTGCCCAGCCTCCGATAGCCAGACCGATACCCAGTATCATGATAATGCTGAATATCAGATAGCCGATTAGCTCGATAGGGTTACCGACAATGTTGAGATGGAATACCAATACCGCAACGATAAACATGACGGTTATCGATACCAAGCCCGTGATGCCTTGTGATATGGCGATAGAGCTGAAATATTCCCACACCTTCAGTGGCGTAGTAGAAAGTCGTCGTAGAATTCCCTGCTTTTTTAGCTCTGGGAACACATTTACCGGCCCAAAGATACCAATACCGAGCAAGGAAAAGCCAAGAAGCCCGGCGAACGTATAGTCAAAAGCTGTTAGCGACTTATTTTTCAGCTGCACGCCTTTTACTACGAAGAGATCCGTGCTACCGGTGAGCTTCTCGTTCAGTGATTTGAAGCTACCCTGCAAGATGGTACTAAGCGTTTGGCCAGCCTGTTCATTGTTTTGCGTGTAAACAACCTTCACGGTACCGCTAGGCTGTTTCTTCGCATTCAACTCGCCAAAATCTTTTGGTAATATGATGGCTGCATCCAGTTGAGAGCGAATCATCTTTTCTTGCGCTTTCTTCAAACTGGTAGCATCTTTGTCGACATCAAATGTCTTCTGTTTCTGTAGATTTGAGGTGAAATCTTTGGCGAAGCTGCTGCTTGAGTCATTGATAAGCGCTACACGAAATGATACATCGCTGTTTTTACCGAAAATACCACCAAATACGAATAGAAAAATCAGCGGGAATAAAATGCCGAAGAAAATCGATAGACGATCACGAAAGAAACGACTGGTATTGATGCGCGCGAACGTACTGATTGTGTGGAATGAACGTTTCATACTAATCCCTCAATGCCTTCCCTGTTAAATCGATAAAGACATCTTCAAGGTTGGCTTGTTCAACTTGATGTTTCTTCTTAAAGCCGCGTTTTAGCAGCTGTGCAATCAGTTGTTTCGGCGTATCGAGAGCGATAATCTTGCCTTTATCCATAACGGCGATGCGATCACAGAGTATTTCCGCTTCGTCCATATAGTGGGTAGTAAGGATAACGCTGACACCCTTGTCGCGGACTTTCTCGATAAGGTCCCACAGATTGCGGCGTGCTTGCGGGTCGAGACCCGTGGTAGGCTCATCGAGGAAAAATACTTTTGGACCATGCACCAACGCCGTCGTAATGCTAAGACGCTGCTTCTGACCGCCTGATAGTTGCTCGACGTATTGGTTTGCCTTATCTTCTAAGCCAACGTCTCGTAGGAATTCATATGGGTCAACCTTCTCACCGTAGGCTGCTGCGAAGAGCTCGATTACTTCACGTAGTTTGGTTTTGTCCTGAAACGCCGGGCTTTGCGGCTGCACACCGATGAGACGTTTAATCACGGCCGGCTTCTTCGTCACATCCACACCATCGATTTTTGCGCTGCCTGCATCAATCGGCCTGAGTGTTTCGAGCATCTCTAGCGTCGTGGTCTTGCCAGCTCCATTTGGCCCTAAAATACCAAATATTTCACCTTTTTCGACGTCGAAGCTGACACCATCGACGACGTTTGTCCCGTCATAGGTTTTAACGAGATTCTTTACAGATACCATTTTTGTCATACTGATTATTATAGCAGTGCCAAAAATAAAATGCCCGTGAGAATTATCACTGGAACCAGGCAATAAAAAATGCCCCCAGCGGGGCCTAACTACAGGAACCACACCGGGGACAATTTTGGCACCTGTTTGTTTGTACTCTTAGCATACTACCAAACATGCTTATGGTGCAAGTCATTTACACGCTTTTACAACGTTTTTCTGTGGAAACGAAACGAGCCACCCCAGAGAGGGCGGCTCGTATAAATGTGCTAAATAGCTAGACTATTTCTTCTTTGATACGGTTAGGAAACCGTTACGTGGGTTTTCTTTTACAACGCGGTCTGCAGGAAGATCGGTTGGCGTGCCCTTGTCGTTCTTCTCTACCTTAGCGAAGAAGTAGATAGTTTGTGGTTTGCCACCACGAAGAGTTACTTCTGTCTTGTGTAGGTAGTATGTAACACCCTTCGAGTTTGTGTGCTTGTAAGCCATTTGGTTTATACCTCCTATTAGTGGTTACATCTGTAAGATTACCGCCTCTTATCGCCCCTGTCAACACTTAAATTTGCTTGTAGTGGCGATGAAGCAGTATGCGTAGCAGTAGTAACCCGAGTAAACGAAGAACGATTACTACTGTTATAAACCCACTTACTAATAGCGAGAAGCCGGCAAAATCTGGCGACCAGAGAGGGCTGGTAAATTCATGGCGATATAGGTCTGGTTTTGGCAAGGCAAGCTGTTGATATGTACCGCCTCTTGCTTTCACGGCATTGGAAAGTTGTTCTGTGAAACAATACACATAGGCAAGCGACCAGCCGCCTGGGTAACGTGCCTGGCACACTTTATCTGCCTGTTTGCGATCATTTTCAGTAGTAGCTTGAGAAGTATTTGCATCAGTGACTCTTTTAACGTCGCGATGATACTGTTGCTCTAGATAAAATGGACCTGTATCCGCATTCATATGCGAAGCGCTGTAACGCTGCAAATCGTAAAGTCTTGCCTCGGTTTTGACAGTATTGCCTGCATCATCGGCTGCTAACACGGCCGTACGCCGTTCAACCATACCGATGTTGTTTAGACGCAAGAACGTAGCGCTCACGACAAGCGACAATATAAGCAAAATGACGAGTTGCCAGGTTTTTACTCGCCTCAATTGCTTGATACTTTTTTTAACTTGTCTTTTATCCGCCACGATACGATAAAAATCCCACCTAATTACTAGTGTTTAGTATAGCACGGGCATTATTTCTTGTAGAGCGCGAAACCGGGTACTGCGATAAGAAGAGTCAGTATACCTCCGACAATGAATGTAGCATTCATGCCAGATAGATTACCAAGCAATGTCACCAACAGGGCCATGATAAGCGCCATTATCATGCCGCCAAAATTAAGCATGATTTCCGCTATTAGCAAGTATTCGATACGCTTACCGCTATAATCTGCCGTATCAAACATACCGCGTAGGAATGGCATGTTATACCCCGCGGTAGACACCTCGTTTAATACGTTCATGATGACTGCGGTGAACGGAGTGGTTACGAAGACACGCCCAAAATGAATTAAGCTGTTTAATATTGCCCCCATCCGTAATAAGTCACCTCCTTTACGGTGATCGATGATGCGCCCGAATGAATAGGATACCAGTAGCGCCACGATAAGTGTAACAGAGGTAATAATTCCAATCTGCGCATAAATCTTATTTGAGCTGATACCAAACACCACGAGTGCCAAGAAGATAGCCCAAACTATGCTGGTGAGGTACACATCGACACCAACTGCGGCTTCGGCAATGGATGAACGCCAGGTAGTGCGCCATGGATAGCCTTTAAAGTTCAGCTTGCCATGTATCTTGGTAGGTTCCGCCGTAGCAAAAAGCGGTGCGGCAGAGAGAAGAAACAGGACAGCAGACACTACCATGACGGCTTGAGGACCGAACAGAAATGCCAGCGTTCCCCCGATGAACGGGCTAAGACCAGTAGCTACTTTTTCGATGATATTCATATAGCCGATTTCCTTGCCAGCATGTTTGGCACTTTTTACTTTGGAAAAATCTACCAGGTAGGCCATATCGTTCAGTGAGCCCGAGTAGCCCTGCAGCGTACACCACGCGATCAGTGCCATTATATGGTGGTGCGGATCAGAAGCGAACGGCAGGAAAAACATGGCAAGTGCCGAGATAATATTACTGATAAACGTGGCATGTTTGGGGCCAAACGCAGCGATTTGATGCGCACTTGGAATAGAGAACAGCACCTTCAATAAATAAAATACGGCCCAGAATAATGCGATGAATAGTACACTAAATCCTAACTGCAACAGATAAATAGACGTAAAGACCGAAACCAGGCGCAACGCGAAAATACGCATCATACGCGATGCGTAAAGCTCAGCGACTTCACTAAACGTCGCGTAGCGCCAGAAATGACGCCGCAGCAGCAACCGGTGAATGATAGTTTGGATCATATTTGTGTTAGTGCCCTACCTCTTCCTATATAATACTACTATATGCGTATTTACTTTGCAGGCCTAGGTGGTGTGGGTATCGGTCCGCTGGCGGAAATCGCGCTGGATGCTGGCTACGACGTGGCGGGAAGTGACCTGCACGAGAGCTTAATGACTTCTGAACTAAGCAAGAGAGGTGTGCTGCAGCACATTGGTGAACAAACCGGTGATTTTTTGTGTGAACAACATGAGAACGCACCGTTTGATTGGTTCGTACATACGGCAGCCCTGCCTAATGACCATCTCGAGCTTGCTACTGCTCGTGAACTAGGCATTCCTACTGCCAAACGTGATGAATTTTTGGCACATGTCTTGAAAGAAAAGAATTTGAAGCTTATCGCCATCAGCGGTACCCATGGCAAGACCACCACAACTGGCATGATGGTATGGGCAACGAAACAACTTGGCGTGCCTGTAAGTTATGCCCTAGGTACGACGATTTCCTTTGGGCCGAGCGGCCAGTATGACCCGGCAAGCGAATATTTTGTATACGAATGTGATGAGTTCGATCGTAATATGCTGCAGTTTCAGCCGTATCTATCGCTCCTTACAAGCCTTGATTATGACCACCCTGACACCTACCCTACGGAATCTGACTACTTGGCTGCCTTTAGCCAGTTCCTTTCGCAATCTGGGCATACAATCGGCTGGAAACACGACCTGGTTAAGTTGAATGAGGCGCCTAGCTGGCAACTATCAGATGAAGAAGTAATGGATGTCTCCTTGCCTGGCCTGCATAATCGTCGTAATGCTACGTTGGTAGCGAAAGCATGTGAGTATCTAGAGCTCGCTAGTGCTACCGATGCGTTGAATACGTTTCCTGGAACTAATCGCCGATTTGAAAAACTCGGTGATAACCTGTACACAGACTACGGCCACCACCCAGTGGAAATCGCTGCTACCTTGCAAATGGCGCGCGAACTTTCAGAGCACGTGGTACTGGTATATCAGCCGCACCAGAATGTGCGCCAACATGAAGTACGCGATGCTTACACCAACTGTATGGAGCTAGCTGAGACAGTGTACTGGCTACCGACATATCTGAGCCGCGAGAATCCTAAACTTGAGGTGCTGACGCCGCAACAGCTAGCTGCAAGTCTGGTAAATAAAGACTCTGTGCAGTTTGCGGAATTAGATAATGAGCTGTGGACAGAGATTCAACGCCACCGCGATGCGGGCCATTTAGTGCTCTGTATGGGCGCGGGCTCTGTTGATTCTTGGGTGCGTTCCCAGCTCAGTTAAAATATTTTAGAGACACACTTAACGTTCATCGCCGCTACCACCGATTTTGCCTCTTTCCATGCGACTGGCGAGTTTATCGATATTTTGCTGCGCAATTTTTTCAAGCGAAATGTCGAAATAGGCCGCCAACACCGCGATGTGCCATAGTACGTCGCCGAGCTCTTTTTCAAACAACTGGTCTAGTTTCGAAAAGTCGCTGTTTTCATCACGAATTACTTTCTTTACTTTTTCAGCTATCTCGCCAGACTCGCCTACAAGTCCGAGCAGAAGGTGCATCAATTCATTGTCGGCGGTCTTAGGTCGCGCGGTGCGAAGCGCTAATTTTTGGTAGTCGTTTAGTTGCATTTAGTTTCCTTTCGTTGCGTTTACAAAATTCGTTGTCAATCCTTCACCCAACCAACGTGTTTCATAGGTGGTCAGTATCTTATATTCAGCCGGTAAATCCGACTCGTGCAGATTGAAGGAAAGTTCTTCGATGCGCCATTTCTCATGCACCAACTGCTCTAAGCTCCATTCAAAGAAGGCGGAATTGTCATGCTTTAGGTAGAATTTACCATCGCTCGCTAGCAGTTTCGCGTATTTTTCAAGATAAATGGGGTGTGTCATGCGACGGCGGGCGCTTCGTTCGCGGGGAAATGGGTCTGGGAACGTAAGCCAAATCGCGCCTAGGCTGCGAGCTGAAAACAAATCCTCTATTTGGTCTGCCCTTGCCCGTAGGAAACGGACATTCGTAAGTTTTCGAGCCGTGGCCTCATATGCACCTTTTTGCAAACGATCGCCTTTCACATCGATGGCTACAAATGTTTTCTCAGGATGGCGCGCAGCAAGCTCGACACTAAAAAGCCCTGTACCTGCACCGACTTCTACTACATCCACGGCTTGCCTTTTCCACTCGTCGTATTCAAAACAAAGTGGCGAATTGAAGAATTTCGCAAATCTGTATTTTTTGCGTTTTCTTGTAATCACAAAATCGTCGGGGTTTAATACCTCTTTCACTCCTTCTAGTATATCAGTTGCTGACTACAAGTTTCTATGGCACAATAGTTATTAGAAACCTTATAAACATCAACATGGAATTAAGCATATTCACACAGATTAGTTTGGTAATAGCCATTGCTGGTGTTGTATCACTCATTATGCGTTTCTTGCGTCAGCCTCTCGTGCTGGGTTATATATTGACCGGTATCCTGGTCGGGCCAAGTGTTCTTAATATCGTGCACGCCCGTGACGCGTTTGAAACATTCAGCCAAATCGGCATCGCATTACTGCTATTCATCATCGGCCTTGGCCTGAACGCCGGAGTAATTCGTGGACTTGGTAAAGTTTCTGTTGTGACGGCAGGTATCATCTTTTTGCTGGTCGGCTCAACAGGCCACCTGGCAAGCGTACTGCTGGGATTTAACAATATCACCGGCCTATATCTTGGCATAGCATTGTTCTTTAGTTCAACCATTATCATACTAAAGGTACTTTCCGACCGACACGAGCTGGGCCGTTTGTATGGCCAGGTAGCTACTGGCGTGCTGCTGGTGGATGACGTGATAGCAACGCTTGCTATTGTGAGTGTGGCCATGATAAGCAGCGGTAGTACCGATATTGTGACGCTTTCATGGCTGGTGATTAAGACCGCATTACTAGGCTTAGGTTTATATATAAGCAGCCAGTGGCTTATCCCGCGTCTTGGTAAAACATTAGCTCGCTCAAGTGAATTACTTTATTTATTTAGTATCGCCTGGGGGCTAAGTGTCGCCAGTCTATTTGAGCTAGCCGGCTTAAGCCACGAAATAGGCGCATTATTTGCAGGTGTCAGCTTGGCAGGCTTGCCGTACGCAGCTGAAATGGCCGCAAAATTAAAACCGCTGCGTGATTTCTTTATCGTGTTGTTCTTTGTCACGCTAGGCGAGTTGTTCACATTTGGTGCATTGAAAGAAAGTCTGGCTCCTGCACTTGTATTGTCACTTATCGTAATGATAGGCAAGCCGCTGTTTGTGATGTGCAGCCTTGGCCTGCTGCGCTATACTCGCTTTACCAGCTTCAAGACTGCGATTCACTTGAGTCAAATTAGTGAGTTCTCTATCATACTCATCGTCTATGCGGCGAGTGTACATGTGGTGTCGAAGGACGCAGTTCCTGTCATCACGTTGGTCGGGCTCATTACCATCGCCATTTCAACGTATCTGATGAAATACGATGACGCGCTCTTTAAGTTGCTCGATAAGAAACTCAAGATATTTGAACGCCGCAGAATCACAGAAAATCGCCAAAGGCGCACAACATATCCTGTTATTTTATTCGGCTATCATAAAGGCGGGCACGAGTTTGTGGAAACCTTCCGCGACATGAAACAACGTTATTTAGTAGTTGACTATAACCCTGAAATTATTGAGCATCTGGAGTCTCGCGGTGTTCGCCACGCCTACGGAGACATGACAGACGAAGAGTTTCTTGACGAAATTAATGCCGCGAAAGCACAGCTTGTTGTGAGTACCGTCGATACGCTTGAGACAAACTTGGTAACCCTGAGATTCTTGCGCCGTCACAATCCTAACGCGAGTTATATTTGTCATGCATTGAATTATGAAGATGCAGCAACACTATACGAGCATGGTGCAAGTTATGTGAGTCTACCTCACTACATCGGCTCAGAGCGAGTAAGTAGCTTCATAAAACGTCACGGTATGAGTCATGATGCTCTGAAAGATTATCGTAATCGTCACCTTATTACTATCGGCCGTAAAGCAGTTGATTTGGCAGGATGACTCTATTTTGATTCGATCTGCAACGTCTTGTCACTCAGTGCATCGCCAGCAAATGCATCAATAGCTGTCGCGTCTTGTAGCCTGTCAGTATAAAGCTTGTCGAACTCTTCAAGAGATTTCTTTGTAATAGTACCCTGTGGTGAAAAACCGCTGTACGTGGTAGACGTTTTCGTTGCTTCCTTTCGCGCTTGGTCAAAACCGGGGCGACTAAGGTCGAGCTGGATTGTTCCACTGCTTCTATAAAGACTAAGTGCTATATATACCATGAAAAAAGCGATGCTGATAGAAGTAATAAGAAATAATGTCAGCTGGTGACGCTTTATCTTTGAAACGGTTACACTATCCTTGTGTTCAATATTTTCTTCCGTCATGACTTGGCATGTTCCTGTACAAATTTTTCTTTGAAGTTATCAAACTCAACTTTATAGTCTCGTAGCAACTGCACTAGCCTTTGATTGCTTTCATTTAAAGTCTGGCGCGTAGAGCGTGCGGCAAGAAGTGCAGTGTAAAATGCAACCGGTTCTTTGGTGCAATCAATTTTTGATAGATTAGAGAGGGCTGTGTCGTATGCGATGTAGGCATCATAAAAACTCTTATATTCTTTGTCGAGACCTGAAGCGACCTGTACTAAATTTCCTCCGTCAAGACGATTCGTAGCGATACGCCTATTGAGCGGGGTCATGAGTTTGTCTCCAATGGTGCGATACAAGTTGCCGCGATCGATCCGCAAGAATGCATCAGATTGATGCAATTGGTTCAGGCTTGCTTGGTTTTCAACACAATGCGATTTAATAGCACTGATCTGCGATTCCGTTACGATAATTTCTGCATGCGAAGGGTGTGAAGAAATACCGGCAATCAATACCCCGGCTATAATACCAGATACTACTAAAGTTGGACGAAATTTCATCTCTATATAGTATGAAGCGTAGGGGGCTATTTGGTCAAATGCAGTTTGCCGCGTGTAATAGTTACCAGGCCGTCTTTCTCAAGCCCATTAATCGCGGTATTCAGTCTATCGTCACCTTGGTATTCATGCTCTAAATACGAAATCAATATATCCCCTTCAGCTGCAAGCAAGGCGAGTAGCTTGCCGCGCACTTCACGTACGCTACCGCTTAATGGTGTTTGTTTGCGGTAATGTCGACTACTGGCGTTGTTGCGTACGCCATTCGCTTTCAGCCACGAACCGTAATCCATCAGTGCCCAGTAGAATTCTTTTGGATGTTCCATATCGATAGTGCGCCGCAACAGGTCGACTATTTCCTTATCGTCAACATCGAATCTATCGTTGAAGAAATGGTGGATATACACCGTGCGGATATTTGTTTCAATGAAAATAGCCGGCTGGTTGAAGCTATAGGCTCTGAGAGCACCAGCAGTATTTTTACCCACGCCTGGCAAGCGTAACAAATCTGTTTCAGACTCGGGGAATGTACCGCCGAATTCATCGACTATCATCTTCGCGGCCTCATGCAGGTATTTCGCGCGGCGATTATACCCCAAACCCTGCCAATATTTCAGCACCTCCGCTAAACTAGCTTTGGCGAGTGCTTTTTCATTTGGAAATTTGGCTATGAACGCATTGAATTTCGGAATTACTCGCGGCACCTGGGTTTGCTGCAGCATGAGTTCGCTTACTAGTACATAGTACGGCCTGGTATCATTTCGCCAAGGCATGTCGCGGAACAACTGCGCTCCCTGCCCTATAAGTAACTCTGTAAACTCCTGATTCGTCATCTACTCTATTATAAGGCGTATAATAGATATATGAAGTTGACGAAGTTTGAGCATGCGTGTTTTACCCTTGAACAAGATGGGAAATGCTTGGTCGTAGACCCAGGTAACATTACTGACGATTTCGTGACGCCGGAGAATGTTGTGGGCGTAGTAATTACCCATGAGCACCCCGATCATCTTGATACGAAGAAAATTGAGGATATCTTGCAGAAAAATCCTGATGCTATAATTGTCACTTTAGCAAGCATACTAGCCGCACACGACTGGCCAAACACTCATGCCGTTGCAGCTAGAGATGTATTCGAAATTGGTCCATTTAAACTGGAGTTCTTCGGTGGCAAGCATGCGCTGATACACGAAAAGATACCCATCGCTGAAAACGTAGCCATGATGGTGAACGACATACTGTACTACCCTGGCGATTCTTTCACGTTGCCAGAGCGACCAGTTAAAGTTTTAGCCGCACCGACTTCCGGGCCCTGGCTAAAGCTTGGTGAGGCAGTCGATTTCATGTTGACGGTAAAGCCGGAACGAGCGTTCTCTACGCATGATGCTCATTCGTCAGAAAAGAACAAGCAACTAATAGATTCCATGCTGCCGAAACTTATAGCCAGCGCGAATATCGAGTACATGCGTCTGTCGAAACCTCTTGAAATAGATGGATGATGCACTTACCCACCTGAAAAATGATCCGATACTAGCACGTTTAATCGACTTATATGCCAGGCCGGATTTCAAACCGCACACTAACTATTATCATGAGCTGGTTGACAGCATTATCTCCCAGCAATTGAGCGTCAAAGCGGCACACACGATTGAAGGTCGATTCAAAGACCTTTTTGGCGGCATGTTTCCCTCACCCGGGCAGATTTTAGAAAAAGATATTGAAGAACTCCGAGCTGTCGGACTGAGCCGACCGAAAGCACGCTATATCCAAGATTTAGCAGCAAAGATTCTTGATGGCACTGTCAGTTTTGACTATATTGATGAACTGTCTAATGACGACATTATTGCCGAACTCACGAAAGTTAAGGGCATTGGTGTCTGGACTGTGCACATGTTTTTAATGTTCTGCATGGTCAGACTCGATGTGCTGCCAACCAGCGACTTAGGAATCCGCAACGGTATCACCAAACTATACGAACTGGAACACCTGCCAAACGAGCAAGAGGTTGAACTGATTGCTGAGCAAAATAACTGGCACCCCTATGAATCAATCGCCTGCTGGTATATTTGGCAAAGTTTAGACAATACACCAAAAAACTAGGATGACGCCACTACAATACGGAGTAGTTTTCGTGAGTACCCACTTAAACAGAATAGAATTGTAGGCATATGCCCGCTACTCGGTACAACATGCTCGGTTGCACCTTGTGCAATACTGAATTCTTTGGCAATGACAGGGTCAAAATAGGCGCGAAAACTATGCATGACCCCAGGTGTTTTGGGTAGGCGGGTCTTTTTTAATCTCTCAATCGCCCGAGGCAAGGCTGAAGCGCGCTTGATTACTCCTGGCCCTAATGGTATATCAGGGCTACTGACCCCGCAGAGAGTCACGACACGCTTTAGCCGCGGATGACTGGCATACGTTAGCAGCGCTAGGACGGCCCCGGCACTTTCGCCTATCAGCACAACTTCTTTCCCTTGGGTTTCGGCAATTTTAATGGCCGCTTCGATACGTCGCAGTTTTGGAGGAAGCTCAGGTTCACCTTCCCAGTCTACGTCTATGCATTCGACCGTCCGATGATAGCGTGTACTCGCCCACGTTCTTAGGAAAAATTTACGAGCCGGACCATAGAAATCGCCAAGCCCAGGAATGTAAATAATATGAAGTGAACTATCTGTTAATGCTAATCCACTCATAAAGGGTACGTTTCATCTCATCAACTTCCTCAGCATATTCATCCGTCTGTGCGTTACGGTAACTATGTTCAGAATTTTTAATAATTCGTAGAGTCGTATTATTACCTGCAATAGCATCAAGAAGTACTTGCTGATGCCTCGGTGGACATGGCTTATCTAAGTCGCCTACTATGATAGCTACTGGCATGGTCAATTTTGCAGCCAGTGGTAGAAGATCAAATTTTTTCAGGCTTTCATTAACCTGCCAGCCTACACGGACCGATATCCCTTTAGATTTACTCATGCTCTCCTGGTACCCTACCCGCTGCCACTCAGCAAGTTCATTGTTATCTATTGTGACCGACCAGAGTGCATAGTTTATTACGGGTGCCATAGATGCTAATAAATTAACCTTCTCTGGATGATGTTCCGCATACCAAGTCGTCGATTGTGCACCCATACTATGACCGCACAGAGCGAATGGTTCTTGATACCATTCTTGCGTTTTTGCCCATTCAATTACATCTTCTAGGTCAGAAATGTACGTATCGTAGGTGACACCTTGCACATCACCATCACTTTTACCAAGCGCATGTGTGGCATCGAAACGAACGACTCGAAAGTTATTGGCAAGAAAAGCATCAGCAAATGCCTGGATGTGAACTTGACCAAGAGAACCTTTTTGACCATGGGCAATGAACACTAATCCTTCTGGATTATCGGGTGTATCAACCTGAATATGAACTTTAAGTCCATTTCGATTTGTACTATCGTATTCATCCATAGCTATGGTGCCAAGCGGTTGATGTCACGCGGGAAGAGAGTGGCTTCTTTGACGTTGCCCAGACCGATAGTTTTTTCAACCAGGCGATCAATACCAAACCCACAGCCACCATGCTGTGGTAGACCGTAGCGGAACGCTTGTAGGTAGTACTTGAAACCATCATGACTTACATCAAGGCCAGCACTGGTCATCTGTTCAATCATCTTCTCGTAGTTGTTTTCACGAAGCGGTACAGTTGCAATCTCAAGCCCGCGGAACAATAAATCTGCCCATGCTACGGTACCTTCTTCATCTTTGAACTTGTGATAGAACTTACCGGCTTCTTTCGGAAAATCAGTAGCATATACCAGGTCGCTGCCAAGTTCCTTGCGCGCGTATTCGGCAATCCAGCGCTCTTCGTCTGGAATCAAATCTTTTTCTTTGGTGGTATCATTGCCGGTATTCTTTGTGTACATATCGTGAATTTCTGCGATGGTAAATTTTGGCACTTCGTCTGATAATTTCAATTCAGGTGCATTCAGGCTCTTTAAGTCAGCCGCATGTTCATCGTACACGCGAGTTAACGCGTGTTTCGTGAAACCGGCCACCATGTCCATGACTTCCTGGTGGTCTTTCACGAAGCCCATCTCGATATCCAGCATGGTCAGTTCAGTTAGGTGGCGAGTAGTCGCGCTCGGCTCTGCGCGGTAGCTATGACCGATTTCGTAGACACGCTCGAATGCTCCTACCATGATTTGCTTATAGAACTGCGGGCTCTGCGCCAAGGTGGCAGTTTTGCCGAAATAATCCAGCTGGAATACTTCCGCGCCACCTTCAGTGGCTTCGGCGAGTAGTTTCGGCGTATCAATTTCAACGAATTCGCGTTCGGTCAAAAATTCACGGATGTAGCGCGTTAAACTGGCGCGGATCTTGAAGATTTTCTGCTCTGTCAGGTTGCGTACGTTCAATACACGGTATTCAAACAGCGTATCTAGGTTTTCGGCCTTATGTGAGATAGGTTTGTCGATTTCAATCGGCGGTTCGTCGGTAACCGGCACCATTACTTCAACAGTTACATCGTGTAGCTCAGCGCCACCCGGTGCGCGTTCATCGGCAATTACGTTTCCGGTAAGGCTCAACACCGTTCCTACTTGTAAACCACGTAGTTTTTCTAGTTCGTCTTTATTGTCTATCAGGCTCTGGGCGATACCGCGTCGGTCACGCAGGGTAATGAAATTCAAGCCGCCTAAAAGACGTTTCTTATGTAGCCAACCCTGGAGCGTCACGCTTTCGCCGATATGGGCCGAAAGCTCATCTGTCATAGTTCTTGTCATCTGTTATATTTTATCACCTCTGACACACGCAAAAAAGCGTTTATGCTACTAGTGACCAAACTAATAATCCAGCCGCTATAGCCATACTAATGAAAGCAAGCCATACGAATGTAGTGGTAAGCAGGCCATTTCGATATTCTCCCATTATTTTTTGGCTGCGCCCCACAACAGCTATCATCGCGAGCAGAGGCACCGCAGCTATGCCATTGAACACTGCCGAGAAAATAAGCGCATGAATAGGATTGATGCCCAAAAAGTTGATAATAAGGCCAATAATAGTCGCGGCGATGATAACGCCGTAAAAGCCTGTCGCTTTTTTAAGCTTACGATATAAACCTTCGTGCCAGCCGAAGCTTTCGCTAATCGCGTAGGATGAACTCCCGGCCAGCACTGGTACGGCCAGTAAGCCTAACCCAATGATACCAATTGAAAATACCACCTTGGCTATAAGTCCTGCGTTTGGAAACTGAGCGACGAGCGGTTCTATCGCTTTTGCCGCATCGGCCGCGGTATTTATTTCAGTCGTACCCTGGCTAAACAATACCGTCGCACAAGTAAGCATGATGAACCATGCCGTAACGGAAGCAAGACTCATGCCGATGAAATTATCGATACGAATTGAACGCAGAAAGTGCCGTGTAACTTTTGGCGGTTTCTTTGCTAACACACCCACTCTTCTGGTAGCAATTTCATCCTCGATAACTTCTGACGTATCCCAAAAGAATAAGTATGGTGAGATTGTCGTACCGAGTAACCCAACGATAAGATAAATCGTCGTTTGCGAAAAAGAAAGCTGTGGTACAAAAGTATGTACGAGTACTTCTGGCCAAGGTTGCCCCACGATGAATGCGGTAACTGGATATGCAAATAGCAGCACGGCAAGCCACTTCAAGATACGCGCATACGTCTTGTATTTCACAAAGATGACAAGCAGTAATATCAGTATAGTAAAGCCGATTGCGGCGACTTCAAACGGCACCCTAGGGAATAATAGCTGCAATGCAGTCGCCATCGCACCCAAATCAGCACCAATGTTTATCACATTTGCCGCAACAGCCAGCCCGACAGCAATAAATAGCAGCTTTCTGTTAAAATGATCCCGCAAAATGGCAGCAAGGCCTCGGCCAGTAACCGCACCGACACGAGAACAGGTAGACTGAACGGCAAGCAACATAGGAAACATGGCGGGTAACATCCATAGCAACCCGTAGCCCATACTTGCACCGGCTTGTGAGTAGGTGGCAATACCTGAGGGATCGTCATCGGCAGCCCCGGTTATAACACCTGGGCCTAAAATACGGATAAATCGACTGAACTTGCTTCGTACACGGCGATGCTGCTGAAGATGCTTTTCATGCGTGTACTGTTTCATCACACATCCTGCTCGATAGAAGATGCACGGTGTGACTTTGCTTTACGCGCAGCCACCGCACGAAGATCGTCATGATCATCAAATTCATCGACAATCTTTTTTCCTAGTAATGCCTCCATTGTGTCTTCCAGACTGAGGATTCCAACTGTCTCGCGAAATTCATTGATGACGATGAAAAGATGATGATGTGTTTTTAGAAATGCATTCAAGGCGTGAACAAGCGTTTGATCTTCATGGATGTAGTAGACATGTTTATCCATAGCGGTTTCAACAGTCGCGGTATGCTTACGTGCTGAATCAATCTTCAATACGTCTCTGAGATAGAGCGTACCAACGATGTGATCAATATCATTCGCTATGACCGGAAACCGGCTATGCCCACTTTTATGTAATGCATCAAGTACAAGCGGTCCTAACATCTCAGATTTTTTAATGCTCTCGATCATGGTTCGAGGAGTCATACTATCGTGCACTACGCGCGTGTCGAACGCCAGGCTTCCGAGGAGTAACTTTTTCTGGTCGTCAGTAAGAACATGCCCTGCGTTTTGCACCAGATGCTCGAGCTCATCTTTTGAATGAATCTGCACATCACTGATTTCCGGTGCAACTGAGCGCAACCACCATACCACTTTCTGATGTTTAGCTACGAAATCGAGTACTTGCACTTCGTACTTACCGTACAGCCCTGCCACTCTTTTACGAACGTATGGCAGACGTCCTAATGGGGCATAACTAAATCCTGCAGCAATAGCGACAATAGTGCCAAAGAACCACCCAAATACTGAAATCGACAATACTACAATCAACACAAGCAAGAGAGATGAGAGAATTTTTACGACCGAACCAATATCTTGTGCTAACTCATCCCGTTTCAAATCAAACTTAGCGGCTTCGCTGCCAGCATTCGCCATCCGATTAAGTTCAAAAGTAGTCGTGTTTGACGTAACGGGTACGATGGCACTCACTGAGGTGAGCAATATGAATAATAGAACGACAACTAAAAACAGCAATATTAGCATATGCATATTGTACCGTAGTAGTACCTAGCACGACAAACCGCTTTCGTAGTACAATAAATTAGAGTAAAAATTCTAGGAGGAATAAGTGTGACTGGTAAAACGTGGATAATTTTCGTGGCCGTTGTTGCTGTGCTGTTTGGTGGATTAATCATTTGGTCGCAAAAAGATAAAATGGACGTATCTAAAGTTGATACGAGTAAAATTCAGCCCGCTACCACGCAATCTGGTAACATAGCTGACCATGTATTTGGTAATAAGAATGCGAAAGTAGTCTTGATAGAGTATGGTGACTTCCAATGCCCGGGTTGTGGCTCAGTATACCCGACCATTAAAGCAGTAAGCGAGAAGTACAAAGATAATCTGGCTTTCGTATTCCGTAATTTCCCTCTCACCAACCTTCACCCGAACGCTCGCGCTGCAGCCGCAGCTGCAGAAACTGCCGGTTTGATGGGTAAATACTGGCAAATGCACGATGCGCTCTATGAAAATCAAGATGGATGGTCGGAAGCCAGTGCAAACGACCGGACAGATCTTTTCGCTGGGTATGCAGAGCAAATCGGCCTAAATAAAGCTACGTTTACGAAAGACCTCGACGCAAAATCTAGTCAAGTAAACAAAAAGATAAACTTCGATATTGCGTTAGGACGTAAAGATAGCGTTTCTGCCACGCCTACTTTTTACCTGAACGGTAAAGAACTTTCTAGCGATGATATTTCAAGCGAAGACGCATTTACGAAAATCGTTGAAAACGCTTTGAAAGAAGCGGGCGTAAATACCGATTAGTACCAACATATATGAAAATCACCCCGGTGCCTTGGGGTGATTTTCTTTTGGGATGTAATTCACGAGGTGCGAATTACGAGCTGAACAAATGTTCTATTGTTCGATATACTTTTGCCATTCGGCAGGCACCACATCCACTGCGATCTTTTTGCTCCGTGACGGGGCAAAACTGATTGCTATTGGCATGTGATTTCAATGCTCCTTTTTAGGCATTTTAGGTGCATTTCGTGCGGCTTCGACCTTTAAATTTATGTAATTTGCATGTTCGCGCACGAAAGACGCAAGAAATATAGTATCAAAAATAGAGAAAACGGTCAATAGCTAAGAGTAGTGCCCGCAGTACTTATGGTTAATTTTAAAAGATACGTAAACGCTTTGCAATGATGTATGTCAATAAAACTACACCTACACCGATACTTACCACCATGAAGAATGCCCACGATTGATTCATGTACGGCAAGGCGACATTCATACCATACATACCAAAGAACACATTTGGTAAGGTTATAAGCACTGTAAAGACCGTAAGCGTTTTCATGCGTTTGTTCAGCGTATTGTTCGCAACGGTGCTATACGCATTGCGAATACTCTCCACACTATTCGTATGTCGATCTATCTCTACAAGTAGTTGCTGAATATGCAATATGATATCGTCAAGCGCTTCAATATCACTTCCGGTAAGTAGCTGACGATTATTTTCGCGCAAACGCTGCGTGACTGCGAGCGTAGCATTCAGATTCATCTTATTATCATTTAGGTTAGCTTCGACAGTAACGAAATGAATGAAATCGCTATTAGTAATTTCGTGCGAACGTAACCGACTTGCAGTGGTCTGGATTGATTGCGCGGTATGCTGTATCAATTCTTCAAAACGCGCGACCACGTTGGCTAAAACCGTCAACAGTAACGTCTGCGTTTCTCCTGTTGTAATAGGTAGTACTTTAACGCCTAGTGCATCTGGAGGAAGCGTATCTTCACTTGAGAGTGTGAAAAAGTGTTGTGACGTGACGATACAAAGCAAAGGTGACGTGACAATACGACTAGCTTTAGAAAGTCGAGGCAACCTGAGAAATACATAGGCGTCATCGCCGGCATACTCTACACGAGGAAGCTCGTTGGTGTCTAGTACATCAAGTAGTATGTTGTTATCGAGTGAGTAATCCCTGGATACAGCATTTATTTCATCACGCGTAACATCACCGCCATCAACCCACATCCCCTTTTTTATCGGAGCTGGTAATGTTCCAAAATCCTCACCCAGTGAGCGCCTAGCATAATACGCTAACATTATCTAATAGTATAAAGTTTTATAAGAATAAGCACAATCGCTAAGGTTATAGCTTCAAAATGACTCTGCCTACCAGCTCACGTGTATTTACTGGCCCATTAAATCGTGAATCAATTGATTCAGGCCTGTTATCTCCACACACAAAGAGTTCGCTTGGCCCTAGTTGGACATCTATCGACTCGGTCTTCGGGTCTGGCGTCATCGTTTTTTGCCAGGAAGCGCCAGCATCAGGCTGAAAACCTTTAGGGTTGTCTTTGTTATAGACTGTTAAAACACCGTTTTTGATAGCAATTCGTTCACCCGGTAACCCAATGACTCGCTTGACAAGATAAAGATTTCCCACATCTTGATTAAGACTGTCAGCAGTACCAAATACCGCATGCACAATGACTACATCTCCTCGTTTCGGAACATATTCACTATTATTCGCCGACGCGAGGGTTTTTGAGAATTTATCGATAAGTAGCTGATCCCCCGTTTTATACGTTGATTGCATGCTGACACCATCTACCGTATACATGGTTAGGACATACATATTAACAATAAATATTGTTGCAGCTATCGCCATTAGAGTGCTTAATCCTATCATGAGCCATCGAAAAACCTTATATACTTTCGTGTTTAAAAGCGTATAGTAAAGTTTTTTGGTAATCGTATAGCGAGGTTCCGGGATAAACCCATGCCGCATTCTCCACTCTCTTCGTTGTTTGGCAGCACTCATGACCGACAAAAGTAGTGAGGTAGCGATAAGCAAACTGATGAGTATCACCGTTCCGATAAACAGATTCGAGTTAAACTGACTGGTACGGAAAAGAAAATTAATAAAGTTGTCTTGATAGGTTTCAGATACTTTTGAATAAATCGCAATACGCTGGCCGGAATCGTATATAACAACCCTCTTTAGCTCCTGCCCTGGATACGTAACATACCGCATATCAAACGGTTCAAGTGTTTTCTTCGTATAGGCAATCCGATTATCAACATAATACGCTACACGACTAATCTTATCCGTACTTGGATCGTGAACTTCAAACACGCGAAGAGAGTTTTGATTATTTAAGGTACTTGTTGGTAATACGACACCTGTTTCCCCCTTAACAGTTACTTGACAGTCGATTTGCGGTACACATAGCGGATTTTTGGCGGGTAGTAACATGACGGCCGGACGGTTCGCATTTGGAATGTACTTTAAAAAGTCGGCTGCAAGTTCAATGACCGTATCGCCGTTCGCATGAAAAGTGCCGACCTTCGTCCACGTATCACCGCTCGCAGTAACAGTCTTTAATTTATTACAGTTACCATAACTATCATATTGCTGAGCATATGTTGCAACTTTTTGATGCTCACCACGCTTCGCCAACCTTACATAGGCTGTATACTCTCCGTCTTTCAGATTTAATAAACCAGTATAAGATGGTACATCCGTGCATTCAGTATCAATGGTAAGGTCGGCGATATCAGCATGCGTAGTGACTACGAATAAACTAAGAAATACAAGTGTACTTGTAGCTACGATGGCGAAAAGTGTAATCTTTAGTTTATGTTTGTACTTCATGGTATACGTGGATGAGTAGCCTCACAAAAGGCTACTCATCTATTTTGTTCTCACTCTGTTGGTTTCCTGTTTAGTTTAGAATTATACCTCAATACTATAGTATACCTGTCTAGAGCACAAGCGTTAATCTTCTTATTTGAAGCAACCTTGAATGATTTTTAGCGCCACGTCTTTTGCAGTATCTGTTTTCTTCTCGCTAGTGACTTCAATCGTCACTACTGTTGCTTGCTTAAGTTATTAGACGTCTTATTTATTACTTTCTACTACATTTCACCAGGCGTGACATCGGCAGATACGTGCTTGAGTTCACGCTCTTCGATGAAGAATACCACGATGGCAGCGAGCAGCATGAGGCCAGCCGATACAACGAAGATGTTGTGCAATGACTTCGAGAATGCGTGCACAATCTTGTCGGAATATTCTTCCTGGTTCTTATGGAATTGCTCGACAACTTCCACCTTCACGGCGGCCGGTAGGTTGGCAACTGATGTTGTGAAGCCATCGCTAATCCGTTCCTTCACGTCGGGCATGTTCAGATTTAGCAGCGTGTTTGAATCAGATAGGTCGCCTAGTTTGCTGGCCGCTGGTGATTGCTTCAACGACTGCACGTACGCAGAATCTTTCACACCGTCAAGGTTGTTCGTTAAACCAGCCGTCAGCATGGCGCCGAAAACAGCGATACCGATGGTAGAACCAAGGCCGCGGAACAGCTGGATGGAACTGGTAGCGACACCGAGTTCGTGCTGTTTGAACTCATTCTGTACGGCAATGTTCATTACTGGCATCACAAACCCGAGTCCGAAACCGAGCGCAATCATGATGAGTGCTTCGTACCAATACGGACTTTCCGGCGTGAGAGTGGTGAGGAGCGCAATCATGATGGTAGCGAGTATTACGCCGAATTCCATGAAGCGTTTGTACTTTCCGGTGCGCGAGATAATCTGGCCGCTACTGATACTGGCGGTCATGATACCTACTACCATCGGAATCAGCATCAAACCTGACTCTGTTGGGCTGGCGCCAAACACTTGCTGGTTGAACTGGGTAAGGTACAGAATTGAGCCCATGAAAGCGGCGCCGAATAGAAGCGCGGTTATCATCACTAAACTGTAGGTACGGTTTTTGAAGAAGCGGAGCGGTAAGATAGGTTGTTCAGCCTTATGCTCTACCCATATGAATATGGCAGTTGATACCACCACGATACCTGCCATGATGACGCGTAGGCCGGTAAGGGTTAGGTTCAAGTTGGCCATTACGTCTTTGAAGATGGCTTCGGTATTGTCGACGGCGAGTACCAATGTTGCCAGTGCCAGCGATAGGAAGATAGCTCCAAGATAGTCTACCTTCGGTTTTTTGGCATGCTTCAAAGGCGGACAGAAGGTGCTAATGAGGAAGAACGCGATGATGGCAACCGGCACGTTAATGAAGAATGTCCAGCGCCAGTCGGTGGTAAAGTTGAACAGGTGTTGGCCATCCGTCAGCCAGCCGCCCAGCAGCGGCCCAATAACAGATGACAAACCGAAGACGGCACCGATCATTCCCTGCCAGCGGCCACGCTCACGTGCTTCGAACAGGTCGGCGATGATGGTAAAGGCGTTCGCGGTAATGATACCGCCACCGATACCTTGGAAGGCTCGCCACAGGACCAATTGGTTGACGTCGCCCGACATACCGCTCATCAGCGAGCCGATGCCAAATACACCCACACCGATAAGCAGCATGATTTTACGGCCGAACAAGTCGGACAGCTTACCAGCGATAGGCACAGTGATGGTGGTGGTTAGCAGATACGCCGTAACAATCCAGCTAAGGCTGTCGTAGGCATTGAATTCTTCAACAATTTTGCCGAGGGCGGTGGCGATGATGGTCTGGTCGAGTGCGACCAAAAAAAGGCTGGCCATCACGCTGCCCATAATAATAACTTTACTTCGTAAACTTAGGTGGTGATGCATAAACTAATCGTCAAACCTCTCTTCGGTGCTGTTTAATAAATTTTTATAATCTTCTAAGCCGTCGGTGATGTGATCGACGATTTGACGCAGCTGCTCTTCTTTGATGAAGCCGAGCCAGCTTTTTTCCGGCGCACCCACCACATACAGACGGTCGCCGGGAACAATGCCCATTTCGTCGCGTGCGTCAGCAGGGATCACTACTTGGCCCTTTGTTCCTACCGTTGCGGTACCATAGAGTTTTTTCTTGTGCATGCGATTTATTGTATTACAAGTATGAAATGTATGTCAAGTATGACATTACACTTGCGCTAGGTCGGTTTATCTTTTTCGTAGGAAATACAGGCTGAAGCTGGCGGCGAAGATGATGCTCACTAGTACGATAACCCAAAACGTAACGGGTGAGTGCGAACCCGGTGGCAAATCGACATTCATACCGAACAACCCAGCCAGCATAGTAGGAATGGTAAGCGCCAGCGTGATAACGGTAAGCAAGCGGATGGTTTCGTTCAGTTTCGTATCCATGACGGCGCGGTAGCTATCACGCACGTTGGTGATGGTTCGCAGCAAACTTTTACAGCGGGCTATCACCTGCTCGAGATCGATGGAAAGATCTTCAACGAGATCTTTATGGTCTTCGCTGAGTGGAAGCAACTTGCCACTGAGTAATCGCTCGGTGGCGGTGTTGGTAGGAATCAGTGCGTCGAGATAATCGTTCAGCTTGCGCTCGTACTCAGTAATGCCGGCGATATCATTGGAACGCAGATTCGTGACGTTACTGGTAGCGGCACGCATCTGACGGTTGATGGCGGCAACCCGGCGCTGATACTGCAGCACGATGGTATCAATCATTTTCAAAAATAATTGGGTTTGACCAACGGTTTGCACCTGCACCGTATCGATGAATGGCTGCCACAAGCGGCCTAGGCTGTCGCGGCTAAGTGTCACGACGTACTTCCGGTGCAAGGCGAACAGAATCGGCGTGGTGAAATCGTTGAAATTATCGCCTACATCCGGCACACGGGTGATGAAATACGTCCAGTCGCCCTCCACTTCGATACGCGGTACTTCGTGCGGATCGAGGGCATCTTGGATGATATCCATATCAAGGCCCAGTTTTTCAAGCTGCGCAAGTTCGGAATCAGCCGGTCGTTCACAGCGAACCCAGCTACCACCGGAAAGCTTTTCGACGGTTTCAATTTTGGGGCTATAGCGGGTAGAGCGCAGATATTCAATCATGTTTTTATGATAGCATGGCTATAAGATACGAATGTTTCTGTAGGTTTTAAGCTAATTCACATTCTGGTGTGTGAGTATAAGAGGTAAATGAACGAAAAAACGAAACAAGTAGCGCTAGTCGGCGCCATTATTACTACGAGTCTTGTGCCGTTTCTATTCGTGAACCCGCACGGTACGAGCATACCGGCGTTGTGGCTGTATGCCTCGGCTATCCTTGGCTACATCGGCATAAATCTGCTGCTGTGGATGTACATGATGGGCACGCGAAGTGTCAGCCGGCTGGTATTTACCGATATGGCGGGCGTGCTGAAAATTCATGAATGGATTGGCAAATATGGTGTGCTGCTGATATTTTTGCACCCAATATTCATACTGTGTAGTTACGGTGAGTCGCTACTCTACCTTGTACTTCCACAGGTAGGTACGACATTCCAAAACCATGTAACATTGGGACGAATTTCCCTATACGTGCTGCTGGTGGTATGGTTTGTGTCGGCTATCATTCGCGGTAAAATCGCTTATCGCCCCTGGAAATACCTACACTATTTTGCCTACATCGCCCTGCCCTTCGCGATTCTTCATGTGCCCGATAACGGTACGACGTACATGAGTTCAATCGCCGCCAAAGCCTACATTTACAGCGCTGTGTTGGTGCTGCTCGTGTTTGGCCTGCTGAAACTGCGCGGTTTACTGGACCTTGATAAGACACGCTACCGCGTGACGGATCACCGCGAGCTTTCTCGTGGCACGTACCTACTAAACCTAAGGGCGGTAGGTGCGCCAATCACCCTGAAACTTGGGCAGTATGTGCATATAAAACTTGGTAGTATTAGCGAGGACCACCCGTTTTCAGTGGTGTATTCGAATGAAAAGACGGGTGAGCTGCTACTGACCTACCGTCACTACGGACGTTTTACCGAAGTGATGTCAGAAACACTTTCCATCGGTGATGAAGTGCGTATCAGCGGACCATTTGGCACGTTTACGCATGAACTTGATAACAACGCGGATGCGCGCCCGGTGGTATTCGTGGCGGGCGGCATTGGTATCACACCGTTCGTTCAGCGCCTGTTAGAAGCCCCTGAAGGTAAAGAACAGTGGCTATTTTATAGCAACCCAACCCCTGAGACCGCCACCTTCCTTGGCGACCTTCGACGCCGGGTAGGACGGGACAAAGTAGTAGCGTTGTACCGCGACCGCCAGGATGACCAGCTGGGCCAAAACGGCTACGTGACACCCGACACATTCGGCAGTTACCTTGCCGACCCTTCTACCTTCCGTTACTATCTGTGCGGCCCGCGCGACATGATGGAAACCGCGAAAACTAGCTTGCGAAAACTTGGTGTGCCGAAAGCGGCTATTTATGAAGAGTCGTTCAGTTTTTGATGACAAGCGCCGAGGCGTGATACTCAGTCTCGAAGCTATCTTTCAAATGCGGCCTGAGCAACAAAATAGTTGCTAAGCTATCAGCCGTCAGTGCAGTATCTGCCGTCACGAACGTACCCAGTGCTTCTGGGTTGGCCGACAGCGGGTCGATGATATGGTGATGAGTCTTTCCTTCGAATTTCCAGGTGCGTTTGGCATTGGAACTGGCCGCAAGCGCCCCGCGGGCAATACTCACTTCACCGATTGCCTCGGTAGGGCTATGCGGGTTTTCCAGCTTGATAGTCAGCGGTATTTTCGAGCGAATCAGCATGTCGCCGCCACCGTTGATAACAAAATGCGTGTGACCGTGCGCCTGGAAAAGCTCCCCTAGCTTATCTATCAGCCAACCTTTGCCGAAACCGCCAAGGTCGATGGTCATACCATGCGGCAAGGTGATCTTTTTTGGTGTGAGCGTAATGTGTGACCATGGCTCGTACCAAATGCGTGCAGCGTGGCTGCGTGAGCCGTAGCCTTTGGCATGCAATACGCCACCGACTGTCACATTGAATGCGCCTTCTGACTGCTCGAACAGTTGCCGAGCATAGACCAACATATCGTACAGTTCGCGGGGTGGATTATGTAGAATTTCACCTCTATTGAGCTTACTGATAAGTGATGTTTCAATGAAGCGCGAATAGTCTTGGTCGAATGTACGCACGTATGCGTCGACTGCTTCGGGCAAATCGTTTGGCACTTCCGTAGTGTCGAGCAGCTCGCACCACCAATGGGTGCCGATGGCGTCGAATTCGAACTGCGCACTCATTAGGCCGCTGCGTCGCTCCGGATGGTGTCGAGCGTCTGGTTGAAGCCGTCGGTCGTGAGGCTAGCGCCACCAATACGGCTGCCGTAAAAGCCGCTCAACGACTGGCCGACGACATCGCTGCTGAGGTATTGTTTGAAACTTGAGATGTACATTTCTGATTCGTTTTCGCTGGCTGAATTAGTAGTGCTGACAGAGGTGATTTTGCCGCCAGATACAGTAAGCTTGGTTTCGATGCTGTTGCTGCCACCATGTGGTACCATGTAATACGCCGTAGCCGTGTAGGTGCCATCTTTATAGCTCGAGCTTGAAGATGAACTTGAGCTGCTTGTGCCTGTTGATGATGAACTATCGGTGCTTGAGTTACCGCTGCTTTGGGTTTGGCTGGTTGTTGGTGTGCTGGTGCTCGCAGCTGAGTCGGAGCCACCGGCGAACAGGGCCAGTCCGCCCGCTGCTGCAGCTCCTAAGATCGCAACACTGCCGATAACGACGAATATTTTATCTTGTGGTTTCATATATCGTAATGATACGAGAGAAAACTGAAAAGTAGCTTATTAATCGCCTACTTCTATTTTGTGACGCAGCACACCGCCAGACAGCCATAGTTGTATCTGGGTTTCGGTGCCGCCACATTTGAAGGTAACTTCCACGAACGATCCCGAACTGCCGCCCTCGTGCGGGCAGCTTGAGTTGATGGAAAGAACAGTAATGTACGTAGCGCTATATTGGACGGTAATACTATTCGCGCCTGAACTCACCGTTTGTTTTTTGGGAGTTGATGGTGGCGAGGTAGCAGCTGATCCATCTTCTTCTTCAGTGGCATCGTCATTTTCTGGTGTTGTTACCGATTGCCGACTGGATGATGGAGTCGAGACCTGCGGGCTACTGACGGCAGGCGGCTGCGTCGTTTTTGCAACAGCAGGTTTTTTAATCACCTCAAAATCTTGGTAGGCAACGGTATTGAAATATTCAATAAACACCGCCACGCGGTATTTGCCAGGCTTTGAAAATAGTTTCGGCCAGGATTTGAAATTGCTCTGCACCGTCTTGCCGGCTGGTATATCAATGAATCTGGATTTATCTTTGCAATCTTTGGCTTTCGCTTTGTCATGAATTCTGACCCACTTTTTATTCTGCAATTTATAAACGGCGAGCGGCTCTTCAGGGCAGTTATTGGCTACCGAGATAGCACTATTGTAGTTATTGGTGACCGCAAATGAAATGGTCTCACCTACAAGGTACTTATTGTACGGAATTTTTAGCTCTACCGTGCCCACTGGCGTGTTATAGGTATGTATACCATTAGCTAGTTGCATGAGCGTATACATCACAGCAAGCACGACAATGATATAGAACAATCCCCAGCGGATATAGCTGCGTTTCGGATCTTTCATGTAGTGATGCTCACTTTTTAACATTGGTCGTTCCTACCCTTTTTAGGCGAGCAATCGCTGCTGCTGCAACCAGAATGCCGCCCGTGACCCAAGCTAATCGAATCCACCCGCTACCTGTGTCGGTGCCGAGCATGAGCGCATGAAAGAATACGAGCGTTATGACAATATAGGAAGCTATATGAAGAAATTTCCATATCTTGGGTTTCTTATCAATCCAAAACAGCGAGGTAAGAACAATAGCGAGCGCGCCGTAAAACGAAAGTACCCCGAGCGCGACATACAATGAGCCGAAATGGATTCCAAACAACGTGACCTGTTTATACTCTGCAGCCCACGGGACAAGGAGAGATAGTAGGTTGAATGAGACGAACTGATCGAATAGCAAGCCAAGCATGTGGATACCAACTGAAATTATAAATACAATACCGAGCGCCCGATGCGTGGCCCATGCGGTAAGGGGCTCAAGAAATTTGAAGGTGTGTCCTGTGACCGACCCTATGCCTGAAAGCATCAGTATTACCAGCGAAACGCCAGCAACCAAACCAGATGCCCTTACCAAGTACCACGGCCATGAACTGTGAGTACGTTCCACTACTACATTTGAGAGTGATTGCCCCCGAACGCTATCAACCGTAGCCGTGCCTGTGTCTGTTGCGAAGACAGGCGTGATGAAAATCACCAATGTCATCGCCAAAACAGCTAGTCCAGCGACAAAAAGATACGCCCGTTTCATATGGCTACTCCTATGATTTGATTACCGTGCTTTTTATCTATTATTTTGCCCTCATGCTGCCTATACTGAACGAGCCACGCGGGTAATTGAAATCGCTTAAAAAGTGCCGCGCAGTTATCCGCCCCTACTATCACGCCACATGAGGCCACCACATCGGCAGCGAGCGCTGACTCGGCACACACGGTCGCGAGTAGCACATCGGTTTGGGCAGATTTTCCCGAGCGCGGATCGATGATGTGGTGTTCTATATCTTTTACATTGTGCGTTCCGCGCCGAAATGTACCGGATGTGGCTACTGCGAACGGAGTTTCAGGGCATTCAACCATGATATCGGTATGTTTTTTCGTGATATCTCGTGCATTTTGAATCGCAACATGGATTGGCTGGTTGTCTACGGTGTGTCCATACGTGGCAATATCACCGCTTAGCTCAAGCCAGTAGCCCGCAACACCAAGGGTGCGTAAACGCTCACCTAATTGATCGGCCAAATAGCCTTTTCCCATACCGCCTAGGTCGATAGCCGAATCGCGCGGAATCAAGGCCCAATCGTCGCCAAGTTCCAATTGCTCGCCTGCTACCACATACCTGTTGGTATAGTCGGGGCTTTTATCATGCTGGTAGCCCTTTACGGCCGATTGCACATATCCAGCGCGGTGTAATGCCGGTAAAATAAATGGGTTATAAAGGTCACTTGTTTTTTGAGCCCACAATTTTGCTGCCTGTAAGATAGCCATAAACTCTGCCGATATGGGTACGCGAATACCTGCTTTTGCGTTGAATCGTGATAATTCACTTGAGGGAAGAAATCGGCTGAAGCGCTTTTCAAAATAGATGACTTCACGCCACAAGCTCACGAATAGTTCATCTGCTGCTAGTCGCGACATATCCGATACTACTGTGAGCGTAATTGCACCGCCAAGAGCCTGTTTGGTAGATGAATATTCGGTTAATTGCATGTAGTAACCCCGCTCTGTGATGTCGTGCACACAGGTTTAGGGGTCGGTACAGGCGTGGGAGTGGCACTACCAGATGAAGTTGCGGGACGAGAAGTTGAACCAGTAGTCGTTTGAGGAGTCGTTGGTGAGCTGGAATAGTAGGTAGGCGATAAGGGCTTCGAAGGTGCAGTGCTGGCTTTACTTTTTTTCAACGCATTGACTACCGCGACACTCGCCCCTTTCTTCTCTGATAAATTTGGTAGTTCATTCACCATACCGTCTAGGTCTTCTTCACGCTGGTTCGGATCAGATACTAGCTCGAGAGCGTTCTCGCCACTGACGAATGGAGTCTGCGGCAGGCTTTTTATCACATCAGTTACCATTACGGTAAGCGTGGTAAGTGCGAGCCCTACACCTCCCATCACATATATATTTTGCGGCCAGCTGGCGACCCTACCCGTTTGCCGGTTTGGTCCCTGCGAGAATGCCTCGGTAATCAGCTTGTTGCGCGGTACGCCTTTTGTGCGTAACGTTTTTAGGATTCCCCTCATAAATGGAGGCGGGCCACAGACAAAATATGTTGCCTCTACATAATTCGCTGCGTATCGCTCGAAAGTTTGATCGTTCACAAATCCGGTTTCACAGGTATACCCTGCCAACTTATCTATCGGTCCATTTCCTACTACATACACTATTTTTAGTTTTGGGTTGCGTAGTTGCAGCGCGTTTAAATCATCAAAAAAAGGAATATCATCTTGCGACGGAACACCGTACAGCAAAATGATTTCGTTGTGTAGAGAAATAGCTGTCGCATATTGCATCATACTCATGAAAGGAGTAATACCGATACCGCCCGCGGCAAACACCGCATGCGTATCACGCTTCACGTCAAATACGAACCCGCCGAAAGGCCCTCGTACCAGTACTTCATCCCCTGGCTGAAGTGTTGTAAGAGCAGAGGTGTATTTTCCTCTAGTTCGCATGGAAAATTGCAAGCGAGTTTGTTCGGTTGGGGAGCTTACAATTGAAAAACATCGTGCCACACTGGGACGATGATGTCGTTTAAAACTTATGGCGACGTACTGACCAGGCTGAAAGCTGAACAGTCGATTTTCGTCAGGGTCTTTTTCGAGAGTAAGGAGTAGGGTGCTTGGCGTAATTTGCTCTGCTGACTTTACATAGTATTTATGCATACGAGTTTATTTTCGGCATGGCTACAGCTACTGGCTCATGAACATAATAACGAGTCCAATAAGAACAATCGCCCCAAGAACGACAATTATCTCAAGCACTGTAAACCCGGCGTCTGTCTGCTTATTGCGAAGCATGCCCTCACTCCTTATACCTGTTGTTAGTATAGCATAAACAGTATGTAGTACTCGAGAGGCTTTCTTGCTATACTTTAAGATACAAATATGGGTAGAAGTTTGATAGCAAAGGTTGGGGTTGGCGTGGCTTTGGTAAGTCTGCTGTTCTCTGCCGTTGCCTATGGGCTTACGCCGATTTCTCAAAGCTATATTACTGGCGATACCTTGTCCGAGGGTTCCATCGTCAGCCTGAAAAAAGATTCTACCGACGAGGTGGAGGCATCAAGCAGCAAGAACGTTGATAATATTTTCGGAATCGTCATTAACGACAGTAACTCTTTATTAAGAATATCTAGTAAACAAGGTACTCAGGTACAAGTAGCGACCGAAGGGATTGTTTCTGTGTTGGTTTCAAACGTCAATGGGGACATAAAAAGAGGCGACCATATTACCGCTTCGCCGATTGAGGGCGTGGGCATGAAGGCAACCGGCAACGTACGTATCGTTGGTATTGCGCAAGGCGATATGGTAGGCCAGAAAAAACAGACCATCAAAGATACGGATGGCAAGCAAGAAACGGTCATTTTAGGTGAGGTTCCGGTTTTAGTGAACGTAGCGTATTTCTTTAAACAACCAGATAAGACGATCATCCCGGCAGCGATTCAAAATATGGCCAATACCCTAGCCGGGCGTGACGTAAGTACGTTACCGATTTTAATCAGTGCCGGTATATTTTTTGTTATGCTAGTAGTAGTATCGAGCATCGTGTATTCAATGATACGCAGCAGTATCATTTCAGTCGGCCGTAACCCGATGAGTCAGTCAGCCGTCTATCGAGATTTGATACAGATGTCGACATTGGTGCTCGCAATATTAACGGTGGGAGTAATCGCAATTTACTTGGTATTAACGAGGCTATAGCAGGATATGGGTGGCGTACTATTACAAATTTTCTTGGTGCTGAACATCTTTGTGATGGGAGCTCTTGCTGTGATCGGTTCTCAGCACGCCTATGCACATTTCAAGTCTCAGAAAAAAGAACCAACCGAAGAGCCTCACCCGATTTCCGATGAGTTACGCCAAAGGCTGCTAGCTAGGGCCGAGACTAATTTTGATAATGTACTGGAGAAATCAGCCAAACGACTAGAGAAAGACTTGGTGCTAACTACTGGTGAGCTGAACAAAACGTTAGAAAAAATCGGTGCTGAGCTTGTTGATAGAGAAATGCAATTATACAAAGAGAACTTGCGCTCTGTCTTAGAAGAAAATGCCCACGAATCTGAAGCTGCAAAAACAAACTTGGCGAAGCATCAGGCAGAGCTTGAGAAAAAACTAGCCGAGCGTCAAGCCATGTTTGAAGCGCGTCTGGTTGAGTTACAAACCAGCATAGAATCGACTTTGACCACCCGCCAACAAGAGCTTGATGAACTACTTGAGAAACGGCGTCATGAACTTGAAAACCAGCTTGAAAAAGAACTACGCGCTCAAAAAGATATCACAGCAAAACAAATAGATACCAAGCTTGCCGACGCTATTGCTTCGTTCCTATCTGAAACCTTACAGCATGAGGTAGACCTTGGTGCGCAAGAGACGTTCCTTATTTCGCAACTTGGAGCGCATAAGGATGAGCTAAAGAAAGGGTTAGAGGGATGAATTTCACTCTGCCTGATCAAGTTGCTTCTGCCCAAGATTTAATGGCCCTCATTTTGGAACTCAAAGAATACGGCCGTTGGTTTGCTCACGAGTCGATTAAGACGAAGGTCAGCCAAGCTGCTAATGAAGAAGCGTTCCAACTTTCAACGATAGGTTCAACGGTGCTACGAGACTGGGGTAAGGAACAGTCGCTTTCTGAACAACGTCTTGATGAGTTAATTCATACTCTGGAAACATATCAGAAGCAAGCCCCCAGCATGACCATTACGCTTGCGGCACCTGCCCCGAGAGGCTTAAAGACCAAGCTCGTCAATTGGTGCCGTACCAACATCGCACCAGATGTGCTGGTGACGTTCGATTTCAACACAACGCTGCTAGGCGGTATGGTGGTTCGTTTCGGCAGTCATGTGCATGATTGGTCAATCCGGCGTGCGGTCCTTGATAACAAAGCGAAATTGCCTGAGGTATTGCGCCGTGTTTGATAACGCGCAGTTTCAAAAGCTCGTCGAGGCTGACAATCTCACCGGTGAAGTAACCTCTATTAATCGCTTCATCGTTGAGGTGAAAGGTCTTGAAGGCGTGCAAGTTGGTGCACAGGTGCTATTTGAAGACGGCCAGCGCGGCATGGTGCGAGAAGCCTACGGAAACCGCGTAATTTTGTATAACATCGATTCTGAAAACATTCCGCTCGGTAGCTTAGTGGTAGTAGAAAAGGACCAACTGAGCATTCCGGTGGGCCCGGAACTGATTGGACGCGTCGTCACACCGATGGGTATTCCGGTGGACGGCGGCGGGCCGATAAAGGCAGTCAAGCAATCTGGAATCTTCACACCAGCGCCGGGCATCATGGACCGTAAGATGCTCGACGAGCAACTTGCCAGCGGCGTGACGGCCGTTGATAGTTTCTTCCCTGTCGTACTTGGTCAGCGTATTGCGATTCTGGGTGACAGTAAATCTGGTAAAAGTACGTTCTTAAGCCAGCTCAGCGCGAATCAGGATGGTACCGACCGTATCGTGGTATATGTGCTTGTCGGTAAACGTAAGATCGACGTAGAACATCTGATCTCGAGCCTGCGCGACTCCGGCGCAATTGAGCACACCATCATCGTGCATGCCGATATTTTCGATTCATTGACACAAAGCTACCTCGCGCCCTATGCCGGCTGCGCCATGGCTGAAGAACTCTGGTACAACCAGAACCGCGACGTTATTATCATTTATGACGACCTTTCCGGGCATGCCGAAGCCTATCGTCAGCTTTCCCTGTTGCAGGAAGTCGACCCAGGACGTGACTCCTACCCTGGTGATATTTTCTACACACACTCTTCCCTGCTGGAACGCGCCGGCAAGCTACTGACGAACGAAAAGACCCTGACCAGCCTGCCTGTCGTGCTCACACCGAACGACGACATTACGGCATACCTACCGACCAACATTATGTCTATCACCGATGGACAGATTATCTTCGACCTCGGATTCTTCCGTAAAGGCGTGCGCCCAGCCGTCAACGCCGGGCTGTCTGTCTCGCGTGTGGGTGGCCAGGCCCAAACAAAGCGCCAAAAGCAACTTTCAACCGCGCTTTTCAAATCGCTCGCTAAGTACCACCAGGCTGAAGAATTTTCACACTTTAGTTCGCAGCTATCGAAAGAAACCCGGCTCGATCTGTCGCGGGGTAAACACATCTACGCCGCCCTGCAGCAACCACCTGAAGAACTTCACTCACTGGTAGAACAACAGCTGATGCTTGAAACCATCATGCTAAGCCCGGATGATCGGCCTATCGACGTGGCGGCCTTGAAGAATTCGGTGAAGGAACGCGCGAAAGAAGTAAATTCCGAAGAAGATTACGACCGTATAGAGGCCGAGTTATTCAAGGCACACAGTGCAGAGCCACCGGTAGCCGTCGTGAAGCCGAATCCTGACGAGGAAGTAACCGAAACCGCCCCAACGGATGGCAAAGAGAAGGATAAAAAGAAGAAAGACGATACAAAGGAGACCAAGCATGCGTAGGGCAAGTATGGTCGAAAAGGATGTTGCCAGTATTGGCACACTCAAGAACCTGACCAACGTCTTTGAAAGTATTGCCAGTACCCAAGTGGCGAAAATGAAGACCAAGGTGCTTACCAGCCAGGATTTCTTCGGACTTCTGTGGCAACGCTATACCTCTCTTCGTATCGACCCCAAGCGCCGTATCACTAATCGAGAAGGCCTGGGCGCGAAAGACCGTAACGCCATCATCCTGATATCTGCCGAGGCAGGACTAAGTGGTGACCTAGACGCGCGTGTGATTGAAACCATGCAAACCGATAATGATCTCGGCAAGTGTGACATCGTAGTGCTAGGAAGTCACGGCGCCAGCCAGCTGACTCAACGCGGTATTCCCTACATCCGATTTTTCAAACTACCAGAATCGGAGAACTATATCGATGTAGGACCGGTAATTGATGCCGTGTTAAGTTATAAGCGAATTATTGTGTACTACGAAGAATACGTATCGCTCGGTTCGCAGGTCGTTCGTTCCATCGACCTGGTTTCGCATATCAGTGATATGAGCGAAAAGTATGAAGAAGGTACGATGACCGATTACGACACGATCTTCGAGCCTTCCCTCGAGGAAATTGCCGACCAGATGGAAGAAACCATGATGCGTATCGCACTGAGCCAAACCATCTTGCAATCTGCCCTTGCTCAGGCGGCCAGCCGATTCAACGCCATGACCATGGCAGAAGATCGTGCCAGCGACCTTTTAGGTGAATACAAAATGGAGTTTCATAGGGCAAAGCGTTCCGAATCTGATCGACGCTTGCGTGAAGTATTGGTAGGTATAAAAAAGAAGCGACGTGACGCACTCGCGGCGGGAGGAAAGTAATGGAGAGCAAGCAAGCACAGTCGGCTCAGGCCCCTGCTCCAGCTAGCGCCAAGAGCGTACCTGTGGCTCCAGCCGCTGCCCCCGCACCAGCTGCGCCAGTGGCTACCCCAACTGGAGAGTTCGTTGGTACTATTGTCGCCATTCATGGACTCACCGTAGAAGTACTCTTGGTGGGTGAACGCCCTGAAGCCAAAGAACTACTGGCGGTGGACGGCCATCCGGAAGTGTTCCTTGAAGTTAATTTCTTCCGGGCGAATAAAGCCATCTGTCTGAATTTGAACAATAGCCCTACTATCGCGTGTGGTCAGCGAACTACCCGAACTCACCAGAAAGTTACCGTACCGGTAGGCCCCGCCACGATGGGACGTGTCTTCAATGCGCTCGGTGAGCCGCTAGATAAAGCCGCACCGGTACTGGAAAACCGGCGGCCAATTACCATACCAAGTGGAACGAAAAGCTATCGTAGCAGTAAGAACCTAGAGCTACTTGAAACCGGGTTGAAGGTTATCGACTTTTTAACGCCGTTCGTGAAAGGACGCAAGATCGGTGTAATCGGCGGTGCCGGTGTGGGCAAGACCGTGCTTACCATGGAGATGATTCACAACGTGACCCAAGGAAAAGACAATAAGTCACTCTCTATCTACTGCGGTGTTGGTGAGCGTATTCGTGAAGGTAACGAGCTATATGAGACTTTGCGTGATACCGACGTGTTGAAAAACACCGTCATGTTCTTTGGCCAAATGGACGCGACGCCTGCTATTCGTAGTATGGTAGGCCCGGCTGCCGCTACATCTGCGGAATACTTCCGCGATGAAGAGGGCCGCGACATTCTGTTCTTCGTGGACAATATTTATCGACACGTGCAGGCCATGACGGAACTTTCTACCAACCTTGGTTTGATTCCCTCTGAGGGTGGCTACTCGCCAATGGTATTCTCTGACCTGCGCCGCTTGCAGGACCGCCTGGCTTCGACTGAACAAGGTACGATAACCAGCGTGCAGGCTATCTACGTGCCGGCCGACGACCTGTCGGACCCGGCCGTGCAGGCAATTAGTCAGCAACTTGACTCCGTTTTGGTGCTTGATCGTTCCATCGCCGAGCAAGGTATTCGTCCGGCAGTTGATCTTTTAAAGACGACCAGCTCGCTACTTACTCCGAACATCGTAGGCGAACGCCATTATCGCCTAGCAGAAAAAGTTCAGGCCGTCATGCAGAAATACGACAGCTTGAAAAACATCATCGCCATCGTGGGCGAAAACGAACTTAGCGCGGTTGACCGTACTGATTATCAGAACGCGAAAAAGCTGATCCAATTCTTCTCACAAGATTTCGCCGTGGCCGAGAAGTTTAGTGGTAAACCAGGTGAGTATTTCACGCTCGAACAGACGCTTGACGGTGTCGAAGCAATTTTGAACGGTACGGATGTTACCGATAAAACAGGGCAGCCCGACAAAACAGCCGAGCCAGGAGAGAGCTCCGCGCAATCACAGGATGAATCAACGAATGCTCAATCCGAAACAGAGAAAAAGTCATGAGCAAGCAGCCTGCAGAGAGGCCAGCCTTGCATGTGATTGCCCGAGCTCCGTTCAAGCTCTACTACGACGGGCCGGCGTACTCTCTTTCAGCGGCGAATGCAGTCGGTAAATTTGATATTCTGCCAGGGCATGCGGATTTCTTTTCGATGTTACTGCCCGGTGAAGTGTACGTCGAAACCGATAAAGAACCTGTCATTTTTAAGATTGCGAATGGTATCGTGACCGTTCGAGCAGACGAAGTGCAGCTGTTTGCGAATATGTAGCCCTATTGAACTACAAAGTAATCGAAGCCGTATGATCCCGTTCCTAACGTGCTATTGGTATAGACAGTAAATCCTGTACTCGACTTGACAACATAGAAGCTGCCAAGACTTCCATCAAATGGTGAAATCAGTATCCGCGGCGTGCCATTATAGGTATTCGTAAACCCGACAGATGCAAGCGATCCATGAGCACTCGCACCGACACCAAGCGTTATATCTATCGTACCCGCAGTGTCATTACCCGAACCGGAAACCGTCGCGACACCACTCACTCCTCCACCCTTGCCAATCGACGGAACGTGGCCACGCGTAATAATATGACCCCCAATCGTTAATGTGCTAGTAGAAGTTAGGCTGTTGGCTTGGAAGTTGCGGGTGGAAAGTACACCACCAACAGACAGATTACCGGCCACATTCAGACTATTGTTTACCGTTACCAGACTTGTGAATACGGCCGGGCCTTGCAGACGGCTCGCCCCTGCGATTGTCATGTTTTTCCGAAGCACCAAACTTGACGCAGTCGCATCACCGTTAATATTTACTTTACTAAAGGCTGCTTTTCCCGCTTTAAGGCTAACGAAGCTTGCATCGGGCGCGCTAAAAGTACCTTTTAATTTTAGTTTTCCTTGGATATCGGCATCTCCCGCAACTACGACTTGACCATTGAATTGAGTATCAGGGCCGATCGTTAGCTCCGTACCTTGTGAGCCCACAGAATTACGACTGACACCTAAGCTATTCAACGTTGTTGAGCTCAGTGTTACATCTTTTCGATTGGCTTCTGCTCCGGAATTACCTTGGCCACTCGATAAAAACGCTATGACGACAGCATTAATCGTAAGAATGATAAGCACAACACCGATTCCTACGAAAGTTGCCTTATGACTCGGACGATAGGTTGCGTTTCGAGGGCGAAGCGACGACTTCGGTGTACCGTTTGCTCCTACGGTAGGAAGGGGCTGTTCATCGCTTTTACCATCGATTGCAGAAGTAGCACCCGAGCTATCAGCTGTCGATAGTTCCTCAGGAGCCGGTGGGGTTGATTGATTTGGGTCGTCACTCATGTTTATTATTTATAGCTATAATTTCTCGAGAATAATTATAGCGCTTATGCATTCAAGGGGCAACTTGCAAATTCCAATAAAGTCATAAACAATAGTAGTATGACGATGCTGCGCATTCGCCGGGTGGTAGTAGGTTTTGCTCTTATGGTCTCGGGGGTCTTATTAAGCGTACCCGCGTTTGCCGATCAGCAACCGCAATCAACAAACTACCGTTTTGATGAAAGCTCTATCGGTACAGGAGGTTTGTTCGATTCCAGCTCAACCAATTATCAATCAACAGTTGGTGCTGGCGATCTATCCGTTGGAAGTGCTTCATCAACCAACTTTCAAACAGAAGCAGGTTCTCGTACCACCCATGACCCGGTATTAAAGTTCGCGGTTACCGACCCAAGCGCTAATTTCACGGATTTCAGTCCTAGTATCACCTCTACGGCAACGACAACGTTTGAAGTAACAAACTACACAAGCTGGGGGTATGCCGTACAGTTGATTGGCGACTCCCCGACAAATGGTTCTCATGTTATTCATGGACTCACCTCAGCGCAGGCTTCTATACCTGGTACCGAGCAGTTCGGTGTAAACGTAGTCGCGAACACAAGCCCTATCTCTTTTGGCGCTAATCCAGATAATGGCACATCCCCGAACAACTTTGGTCATGGAGAGGCTGCTACAAACTATGACATTCCTAACGAATTTCGTTTTGTTAGTGGTGAAACCATAGCGCAGGCACCAAAGAGTTCGGGTAAAACCATTTATACAGTAAGCTATATTATTAACGTGGAAGCGCTGACACCAGGCGGCCAATATACCGGTAAACAAACGCTTGTCGTGACAGGTACGTATTAAGCCTCAGAATTATTTCAGCTTACTAGTAGAAAAAATATAGAAAAAAGTTGTTGACACGCTAAAATGGTTGTGGTAAATTCAGGTCAGAAATATCAATTAAAATAAAAACCAAAAGAGAACAGCAAATGAAAACACCACGAAAATCAATTTTTAAGTTTCTTGCCTTAGGCGGCATGACTGCTGGTTTAGTACTCCAGACGTTTGTGCCATCTGTTGTATTGGCTGCGAACCAAATTACGGCTCGTAGTTTGACATTACAAGCAGGATCAACTGACGGTGGTTCAAAACCGGGCGGCACGGTTAACCATCTATTCCAATTCACACTGCCTGCAGTCGGTGACCCAAGCGTGGGATCAATTAAGTTCCAATACTGCACCACAGCAGGTACGGGCTCATGTACGACGCCAACAGGCCTTCACACCAATGGTGGTAGCGTTGCCCTCGGTGCGCAAACCGGTGCAACCGGATTCACGCTTAATAAAACCACTGATGGTACGCCTTACCTAACTCGTACTGCTGCCTCAATCACGGCTGGTACCACGGTATCATACCGCCTAGATAACGTTGTTAACCCTACAACAGCAAATCAAACGTTCTTTGTGCGTATATCTACGTATGCATCAACTGATACAACTGGTGTGGCTATCGATTCTGGTACGGTAGCTGCAAGTACAGCAGACCCAGTCGTCCTGACCGGAACTATGCCTGAGTCACTCGTGTTCTGTACTGGTGCAACCGTAAGCACTACAACAGGTGTGCCTGACTGTGCAACTGCAACTTCAGCAGCAAACATCACGTTTAACCAGTTGTTCTCACCTACCGATACTGCTGTTGCCTTCTCTCAGATGGCTGCAAGTACAAACGCAACCAGTGGCTATGCCATTACCGTGAACGGTACGACATTGACCTCAGGTGGGAATACCATCACCGCTGTCGGTGGTACGAAATCTGCCTCAGTCAAGGGTGTTGGTCAGTTCGGCTTGAACGTGGTTGCCAACACAGGTGCTGCCGCTCCTGGCTTCCCTGGCTCAAGTGCAGCTACTACTCCTGCAGCTAACGGTACGAACTACCGCGGTGCAGCAGCGTCAAACTACGACACTCAAGACCAGTTTGCCTTTGCCTCTGGTAACACGGTAGCAAGCGCTGGTGCAAACACTGACGCCCAGATCTACACTGCAAGCTACATCGCTAACGTGCCTGGTAGTCAGCCAGCTGGTGACTACAGCACTACCCTTACCTACATTTGTACTCCAACATTCTAGTGAGGATGTGATAAGGAAAAACTCGCGGTCAGACGGCCGCGAGTTTTGTAGTATCGAAATTATTGACGCTGATTTGACGCTTATGCTAAGATATGCGCATGAGACGAGTCAACGGAGGGGCGCTCGTCGTTGCTTTATTGATAGCAACGATACTAGCGTCTTTAACACAAACATATACTTACGCAACACAGCTACCAAACCGTAGCCTGACGTTGCAAGGACAGGGTTCAAACGGTGGTTCAGACCCTAATGTACTCGCAAAGCACTTATTTACATTTGATTTAGGTTCAAACCATACCGCTGGTGGCGGACTAGGCTCTATCAAGTTCCAGTATTGCACCACGGCTGGAGGCACCTGTACCGCTCCTACTGGTGTAGACGTAAGCGGTGCAACAGTTGGTGATAATTCAACCGGCGATGTGCAGGGCTTTACTATGCAATCGAGCCCAAGCGGCAGCTCATACTACATTACACGGTCGCTTGCCAGTGCCAGCGCTGGAGACACTGTTATTGTCCGCATCGATGGCGTGCACAACCCAACCAATGCTAACGAAACATTTTTCGTGCGCATAACCACCTATAGCGGCTCAACAAACGCGTCATCTGGTGCAACAGATACCGGAACAGTAGCGGCGAGTACCGCTGAACCAATCACCATTACCGGTACTATGCCCGAATCGCTTATCTTTTGTACAGGTGCAACAGTTGGCGTGAATGGCACTTCGGGACTACCTGATTGTGCAACAGCTACCTCTGCAAACGACGTTCGATTTAATCAATTGTTCTCACCTACTGATACCGCTTCAGCTACTTCCCAGATGGCAGCAAGTACCAATGCGGGCAGCGGCTACATTATCACAGTAAATGGTGCCACGCTTACCTCCGGCGCAAACTCGATCACTGCCATCACCACATCTGGTGGAGCAAATAGCGTGAAAGGTAGCGGCCAGTTCGGTATGAATCTAAGAGCAAATAGTACCAGCGCATCAAACCCTGCGGTAGGTACTGAAATATCACCTACGTCAGATGGTAGCAGCCTAAAGGGCCAAGCTGTAGGTGATTATTCTACTGTGGATAAATTTAAATTCATCTCTGGTGATACTATTGCGGACGCATCAAACGGCGGCAGTAGTGGCCCTACCAATGCGCAGATATATACGGTAAGCTATATTGTGAACGTACCAGGTAGCCAAAAACCGGGAGATTATTCAACAACTTTAACGTACATCTGTACACCGACCTTCTAATATCGTATGAAAAAATCATTACAAAACATTACTGTATCAACCATAACTAGCTTCGCCCTGCTGCTAGGGCTCGTTTCGCCAGCCTTCGCCGTAGGTGAGAAAGGTACCGGTCAGGCTCTTGAAATTGCGCCACCAGTCATCAACCTCTCTTCAGACCCTGGCAAAACAATCAATACCAAAGTGATGATACGTGATGTTGCCTCAACAAAGGTACTCGTGACGAATGAGATTAACGACTTTGAAGCAAGCGGTGACGACGGCACTCCGAAATTGTTGCTGAAAGAAGGCGAGACGAGCCCGTATTCACTAAAGAGCTGGATCAAGCCGTTGCCACAGATTACCTTGAGCCCGAAGGAAATCGTTAACCTTCCTCTGCAAATTAACGTACCGGCCAGCGCATCCCCAGGAAGCTACTTCGCGGTAGTTCGTTTTAGCGGTAACGCACCTCAGGCACAAGGAACGGCCGTGTCATTATCTGCCAGCATCGGTGCCTTGGTGTTCCTACGCGTAAACGGTGACGCCAAAGAACAACTTACTATAGCTGATTATTACGCTTCACAAGATAACAAAAAGAAAAGTCTGTTTGAATCAACACCAATCCAATTCGTGGCCCGCCTAAAAAATGATGGCAATGTACACGAACAGCCCGTTGGCCAGGTTGTGGTGAGTGATACGTTCGGTAACAATGTGGCGAATGTCAGTATGAACTTAGAGAAAAGTATCGTCCTTCCAGGCAGCACCCGTAAATATACTGCCGATTTAGACAAGACTGTCATCGGTGATCGTATATTGTTTGGACGCTATACGGCCAAGCTACACGTTGTGTACGGAGATAACCAATCGCTCGACAAGACTATCAGCTTTTGGGTAGTCCCTTACAAGCTCATATTCCTCGCTATCGTCCTACTGGTCGCTGCAATTGTCGGTATTCGTCTATGGATGCTACGCTACAAGAAGCGTATTATCAACCAAGCTCGTCGACGACGCTAAATCACTCCTGTAAGCGTGTGTTATAGTAGCAGTTTGTACTACTGAACCGTACCCTTATTTGGAAAAACTATCAGGCGTGTTCTTCAACTGATTTCCTAATGTTATAATAATGCTTATGATAGCGTGGCTGAAACTGAGTCATTACCGCCACAGTGGCCGCCTACGGCCACATGAGCACACCTCGTACATACCACTCCTTGTACTATTATTTGTCGTGGGTGTCATCTTATCTGCATATACCGTATATGCAGCAACACCCTATGCTGGCCCGGAAGCTGGGTCAATCGCATTGAATGGTACTGTTCCGGTAAAGCCTCCTACGGTATCTGCTACCATTACCAAACCTTCAAAAGGTCAACATTTCTCTACTTCACCTATCGAAGTAGCGGGTACCTGCACCAAAACTACTCTGGTGGAAGTTTTTAAGAATAATATTTTCGGCGGGTCAGTACCGTGCGATGATACCGGGCATTATTCTCTCTCTGTCGATTTACTGTATGGAAAGAATGTACTTGTTGCTCGAGTCTACGATGTATTAAATCAAGCAGGCCCAGATTCGCAAAAAATTACCGTCTACTATGACGCGTCCGCTGCCCAAGGGGATGGATTTACCTCGCTGAACTTTTCAGATACACAATTGCTTCTGAATACCGACGCTGTTTTCAGAGGTACGTTTCCGGGACAATCATTAACGATGCCCGTTCAAGTTCTCGGTGGCACCCCACCATATGCCTTTAATACAGAGTGGGGTGATTCACATAATAGCGTCTACTCACGCAAGAGTAATAGCAATTTCAATGCATCGCACACCTATACCAAACCTGGCACTTACCAGATTACAATCCAGGGCACAGACTCTTCCGGTCGGGTTGCATTCCTTACCGTAGCAGCCGTGGTGAATGGTCAAGTTACCCCTGTAAGCGACACCGGTTCAAAGAGCGGCGACGGGCAGCAGTCAACAGTGGTGACAAAGTTGTTGATGCTGTGGCCTTTATATGTGGCATTGGTATCTATTGTTATCAGCTTTTGGCTTGGCGAACGGCGCGAAAAACGAGTACTCGCAAATCATGGTTTTTTGGTATCATCACAACGCACATTTTAGTCAATTTTCGATGTAATTATTACTATATTATTTCTTGCATATTACCGACATATCGGTTATGCTAGAAGAGATAAAACTAGTGTGAGACAAACAGTTTTTATCAAAACAAAATAATATAAAAAGAGTTAAAAATTTGTGTACCTTCGTGGTAGGATATTCCGTCTTTTATTAGGCGTCGCCGTACTATTTGGTGTAATCGGCTTGGGTTGGCTCGTGATGAGCCGCCCGGTTTCTGCTACCTCTGGAATTAACGAACATATCAACTTCCAGGGGCGGCTTTTCAATGCCCAAGGAGCCACTGTCCCAGACGGCAACTACAACATCCAGTTCAAGATTTATCAAGATGGAGCTGGCACCGCCGCTGGAAACCCTGGCGGTACTTTGCTTTGGACAGAAAGCTGGCTGAACAGTGGTAGCCACGGCGTTCAAATTAAAAATGGCTACCTTTCAGTAGAACTAGGAACAGTTACGCCATTCGGCTCCAATGTTGACTGGAACCAAGACACCCTTTGGCTGAGTATGAACATCGGTGACACCACCAGCTGTACCATCACGACGAACTTTACTTCCGACTGTAGTGGTGACGGCGAAATGGTACCGATGAAACGCATGTCTTCTACGCCTTACTCGCTAAATTCTGGCCGTCTTGGTGGCCTTACCAGTGCCCAATATCTACAGCTAGCCCAAGGTGCACAAACCGATGCTTCAAACGTTACCAGTCTGTTCGTAAACAAGACTGGTACAGGCAACATCGTTCAGTTGCAATCATCCTCAACCGATGTCTTTACCGTTTCGAATAGCGGTAATTTGGCATTCGGAGCTAATTCAGACCACACAATTTCGGTAACAACGGCAGCAGCCGGTACGGGCGGGTATGACCTCACTGTCAGCGCTGGAACTGGCGGCAGCGGCACCGGTAGCACAGGTGGAGATATCGTGCTACAAGGTGGCGCTGGCGGCGGTACCGACGGCAATGGTGGCAATATTGTCATCAACGCCGGCGCGAAAACTGGAACTGGTACCGATGGAAGTATTTCCATTGGTACCAGCAATACGGCAAGCATCACGCTTGGCGCCAGCACTGCACTTTCTGCAAACAAAGATCTGACATTTACAGCCGGCACGGGTAGTTTCGATCAATCGGCTAGCAATGGTACGTTCAAGACTGGTACCGGTGCGGTCAGTTTGAACGGCGATACGACAATTGCGACTGGCAAGAACTTTACTGTGACGAACGGTACATCGAACATGACCGGTACCACGAACATCAACACGAGTGGTTCAGCAAATACGAATATCGGAAACGGTTCTACCGGAACAGTCACTATTGGCAACGGTTCGGCAGGTGCAATCGGTGTTGTTAGTGGTGCTGCCCTTACTCTCACGGGTGGCGCTGCCTCGACACTTAGCACGACTACCGGCACCCTTACTTTGCAGGGTGGTAGCGGTGTTACTATCGCTACACCAAATGCAGGCACCTCAAGTGCTATCACTATCCAGACAGGAAATAGCACCAGCGGTACTGCTGCCAGTGTCAATGTGGATACTGGCACAAGCACGTCTGGCACTAGCAGTGTAAATATCGGCGTTGCAAACGCGGGTAGTGTGGTAATTGGCCAGTCAACTACCACTACTACTGTGCAGGGTAATTTTACCGCTGGCACAAGCGCGGGCACGGGTACATTTACCAACAATGGCTCAACCAAGAACACTACCTTGGCTCTCGGCGATCTTGCCGCAGGTGCTATCGGTACAGCTGCAAATACCGTCGATAAATACACTAGCTTTACGATTTCGCCAACAGCCTCTGGCCGCACCTACACCATCCCCGCACCGACAGATGGTGCCGCCGGACGAACCATCTACATCAGCAACATCAACGCGAGCAATACTTTCACCATTGGTAGTACGACATTCAACACACACTCAACTGCCACACTGGTGTACGACGGCACAGGCTGGAACTTTGCCGGTATGGACGGTGGGTCCAACAACTACATCCAGAATCAGACGGCCAGCGCACAAACTGCTGGCTTCAATATCAACGGTACTGGTACGGCAAATCTGCTGCAAGCCGCTACCTTCGACACCGCGTCTAGTGGGGCACTTGCCATCGGTACAACCAACGCTACCCAGATCAACCTCAACAAGAATGTCCAAGTGGCCGCGAACCAGAACCTTACTTTTGCCGCAGGTACTGGCAGCTTCGACCAAAGCGCGTCAAGCGGCACATTCAAGACTGGTACCGGTGCGGTCAGTTTGAACGGCGATACGACCGTGGCTGCGGGCAAGAGTTTGCGCATTACTGGTGGCAATACTGCTTCACGCCCAGGTAGCCCCAGTGAGGGTACGCTTTATTATGACACTTCTACTCATCAGCTACTGCAGTACAACGGCAGCAAGTGGAAAGCTGACGGCCAGGAAGCCGTTCTCGTTGCCGCCAATAACTCCAGCGATGCAGACAAAGCCGCCGCAGATTATATTGCAACCGGTACCGGTGATCAATCTACCATCAATAACGCGCTGACTGCTGCGGATCCAGCTGGTAGTGATCGCAAAACAGGCAAGGTTTACCTCTTCGCTGGTACGTACACCATCAACGGTTCCATCTCTATTCCGAACAACACAACCTTAGCTGGTGCTGGCCAAGCAACGCTCATCACCATTCCTAACGGCCTAAATACTAACTTCAGTGCTATCGTGAACAGCGATACCGCAACTGGTACGGGCGTTACTCTACAGGACTTGCGTCTAGACGGTAACAAATCGAACCAAGCCACTGCGGTTGGTATGGTTGGTATAGACTTCAACGGAATGGGTGGCGGCAGTGGTGCAAGCGCTCGCGCCGGGGCCAAGATTCTTAATGTTAGTTCAAATAACTGGTATAGCGCTGGTGGTAACAATTGTCAGGTCGGAGTTGGTATTTGTCTTCGCAGTTCAAATAACAGTGTCGTAAACGGCACAACCACTTTGGCTAATCTAAACACGGGAATAATGCTTCTTTCCGCTAGCTACAACACGATTATCGGGAGTATTGCTCAAGGTAACACTAGTATTGGCATATTCATAAACGGTGGTTCGACCAACAATACCATCACGGGTAACACTGCTCAAGGTAATGCTTCTGTTAGTATCCAGGTAAGCTCAAGTTCTCCCAACAACACCATCACGGGTAACACAATCTCCAACACTAGTTATGGAGTCGTTTTAGGTACGAATAATAACACGGTTAGCGGCAACAACCTCCAATCTACTAGTACATATGGTATTTATCTTCAGTCCAGTACATCAGGTAATAGTATTACCGGAAACAAAATCCATGATAGCGGTGGTGGCGGAGTGAATAACGGCATCTACTTGGATGCGTCTGATTCCAACACGATTACTGGCAACAGCATTACCGACTCTTCGGCCACAACCAACAACTATGCCATCAATATAAGCAACAACACAAGTGACACCAACTATCTTGCCGACAATACACTAGGGGGTGGCTCTATTAATGACGCTGGAACTGGTACTATCTACGGTGGTCAGCTAAATAGCTCGAACGCGTTTACTATCCAGGCATCTGGTGGTATCAACCTGCAGAGTAACACTACTGTCACCGGCACCCTGTCCGCAACTACTTCTTTGCAAGCTCCTCTGCTCGATACTGCTTCTGCGATTGCGCTCAACATTGGTACAACCAATGCGACGAGCATCAACCTAAATAAAGATACCAATTTGGTTGGTAATCTTACCTTCGATTCCGGCGCAAACCGGACCATTTCTATCGGTACCTCTGCCGCAAGCACTGCGGGACGACAATTAACCCTTGCGGCAGGTACCGGCGGAAGTGGCACAGGAAGCGTTGGCGGCGACTTGGTTCTACAAGGAGGAACCGCAGGTGGCACCAACGCAAATGGAGGCAACATTTATCTCGACGCCGGAGCAAAAACCGGTTCCGGCGTCGATGGCAGTATTTACCTTGGCTCTACGCGTGCTACGACTATTCAAATTGGCAACGTCGCGCTTGCAAGCGGCACGCAGACCGTCAACATTGGCACAAACAATACCGCAGGTGGCACTACCAACGTTACCATCGGAAACGGAGCTAGCGCAACAGCCGGCACCACCACTGTGCAAGCCAAAGACGGCATCAGCCTGACAACAAACGGCGTCGTTCGACAAACCTTCAACAACACCAATGCTGTCTACTTCGGCAATGGTGTTACTGCGGCCGCACCGAATAACTTTACTATTAGTGGCACCGGTAGCAGCACAACTGCAGTAGCTGGCGGTAGTCTTACTGTCCAAGGAGGTAATGCGACCACTGGTAATGCAAACGGCGGCAACTTGACACTCAGCGGTGGTACGGGCATAGGTACTGGTACGAATGGCCTGGTGGTGCTTACTACTCCTACCTTCCAAACCGTTACCAATGATACAAACTGTTACACAGGTGGCGCTCTTGTAGCTGGTACGACAAATGGTGCGGGTGCGGGAATCTCAGGATGTACTATTGCGACCACATCTGTCAACAACTCTTCTGCAATTCTGGTTGGCTTTAGTACTGCGAGTCAAACCGCAGCCATGCCAGATCCCACCATCGCTACCGCCGGCCGGGTCGTCTACGTGACTGCCGCAAACAGTACAAATGATTTCACGCTCTCTGTAAACGGTGGTGGTACAGGAAACACTATTGCGATGCGCCAGAATACGACTGCAACAATGATTTGGAATGGTTCAGACTGGACGGCAGCTGGTGCTTCAAGCTCGACAACATTACAGTCTGCCTACGATAACACCTTGCAGTCCGCTGGTGGTGCCGAGCTAGTCGTGAGCCACACATCTGCTACCAATGGACTTACTATCCGCGACAGCGCCAGCAACCCTGTCAACGGCACTCTGCTTAGCGTACAGTCAAGCTCTGCTGCCAACCTCTTTAGCGTGAATGGTAATGTTACGGAATATGTAAGCAATGCCGGTGCCGAGAGTTATAGTGGCAGTACGACAACTTTCCCTGCCTCAACCTGGTCGGCACTGACTGGTGCGACTGTCTCACGTAACGTAACAACAGCGAATATTGCTACTGGTCAAGGTTCCGCACAAGTGGCCACTACGACGTCGGCTGGGTCTGGTGTAAAAAACCAACTGTCTAGCACACTAACAGCAGGTCAGCACTACAACGTATCCTTCACCACAAAGCTTTCAAGTGGTACGTTCACCGACATGGGAGTGTATTACTCTATTGATGGTACGGCTGATTCCGTCACCTGTACGACTGGCCAGGCGGTTAAGACCAGTATCTGGACAAAGGTCAACTGTACCTTCACTGCACCATCATCTGGCATTACATCCTCTAACTCAATTAACATTCGCCAAGTAGGAAGCGGTACATCACGCACGTTCTACGTCGATAACCTATCTGTCACTATTGCGGCTGACTACAACTATGCCACTGACGGTACGGCAAATAATAGTGGTAGCTTCTCTACAAACTGGACTGCGGTGGGTACAAGTACTGTTACTCGTAACACGAGTGATGGCCAAGAAGCCAGTGACAGTGCACAGGCAGTGGCCGGCACAACAGCAAATAATGGTCTAAAGAATAAGCTTTCAATCAATCCGCTAACGAGCACTCTCTACCGCGTGTCAGTATATGCCAAACTTACTGCTGGTTCTGCCTTCACCGACTTCAAGATTCGCTACACCCCTGATAATGGCACAAACTTCGTCGATTGTGTTGACTACAATGGCCAAACCATTACGACAACAGGTTGGACGCAGATTACCTGCTACGTTAATACTGCTGCCACCACGGTCACGAATCCGTATGTACAATTCATTCAGCCTACTGCACCAGCGAGTGGACGTACCTTCTTAGTTGATACATTTTCAATGACGCTCGCTTCAAACTCTACACCAAATGTACAGATTGGTGGTAGTAGCAACGGCGGGCCGACTACCCTCTTCACACTCGACCGCGGAGCTTCAGCGCCAATCGCTGCCAATAACGACGCGTTGCTTGGTAGCATGTACTACGACACCACTCTTGGTAAATTACAGTGCTACGAAGCAGATGGCTGGGGAGCTTGTGGTTCTAGCCCTGACAACATCGTAACTATCAGCCCCGAATACACCAACGCTGTGTTGCACGGTACGGGTGTTGGTACCATGACCTCAGACCTCTGTTCTGATACTCTGAACATCAACGACGGCAGCTCGGGTCAGGATACCATCTGTGGTAGCAACGAAACCTACAACTTCTACAAGTGGACCAGTCCTCAAACCAGCGCACAAACATACAGCATCTATGTTACCTACCAGCTACCGAGTACCTTCAAGGCCTTCCAGTCTGGCGCAACCTCTATCATGGGGCGTACTGACAACGGTTCATCTGGTGGTACTGCAACCGTAACCTACCAGATATACCGAAATAACTCCACTACAGGCCTCACCTCTTGTGGTAGTTCGGTTAGCGTATCTACTGGTACGGTCGGCTCATGGCAAACCGGGACTGCTACCGGCGCAGCCGATCCGTCTACCTGTGGCTTCGCTCCTGGAGATAGTGTCGTCTTCAAGATTGACGCCGTCGCGAACAAAAACGCGAACGCGTACATTGGCAACTTGAACTTCACCTTCTCGAACCGCTAGTCTCATCCTTGGTGGTTATGCTAAAATAACAGTATAACCACCGGAGTTGGATGAGAAAGATAAAAAAACCGAACGCACTGAGGCGGGGGTATCTGAACGTCAGTCGTTCGCGAATCGTAACTGACCCTATTTTACGCCGCCGTAGTATCGTCTTTGCTACGGTGTTCTTCGTTCTTATCCTTAGCGTGATACGACTAGTTACCGGCCCATCGTATGTGCTGGCTGAGTCTGCCAGTCTCTTGCCTAATGTACCAGATGAACTTTCCAAGAAATTAACCTACGATCAGAAAAAACAGGCGTACACGTTTAGCTATGGCAGCGCTTCGAAAGAGGCAAGCCAAACTACCAGCCCGCCGATTTCCGTCACCGCACCGCGCAACGCGAAAAAAGGCGTATCGGTGCATGACGGTGTGAACGAGCTCGACATGACCATCACGCCAAAATTCAGTTTGGCAAGCGGTAAATCGATGAACGGACACGTGGTTTACCCGCTTCAATCGCAACCAGGCTGGCTGGTATACAGCATGCAATCTACAGGGGTAAAAGAAGATATCCTTTTGAAGAAAAAGGGTGCTGACAGTGCAAAGTATACCTATGAATTGAAGTTTGGTAATGGCCTCGAAGCACGGCTTGAGGTCGACGGCTCAGTCGGTATCTATGGCAATACACTCCTAAGCGGTAACGTTACTACCGGTAACTCGAAAGATGCAGAGCTGCTAAAAAAAGCCCGCGAGAATGCAAAAAAAGACACGCTATTATTCCGTATTCCCCGGCCAATCGTTCATGAAACCGGTGTGTATAGCTCGAAAATAGCGGCCCGTTACTCACTAAAAGGTAAGGAACTTACCTTGAATGTAAGTAATCTGCAGTCAGGCCACTACCCTATCAGCATCGACCCGAGTGTTTACGTGACTACCGCGGAGCAGTTTATGTCGGGTAACAACGAAACCAATATTGATTTTGACGTTACAAACAAACTGATTAAGAAAGGTGCTACTACTGGTGCCCGCTTTGACGCTTGGAACGCAACCCAAAGCCTGAACTCCAGCTACTGGAAACAAGGTGTTGCCGTGGCAGGAGGTTATATTTACACTGCTGGCGGTGAACATCCGCTTGGCGGTATCAAGACATCAACCGCAGCTGGTACCGACTCATTCACCATTCCATCTGGTGTAACATCCGTCACGATCAAAGCCTGGGGTGGTGGTGGTGGCGGCGGTGGTGGTGGTCGCCAAGGCGCAGGTAGAGCCGGAGGTGCTGGTGCATATGCAACCACTACAGCTAGTGTATCTGCCGGCCAAACCCTGGATATTGTTGTTGGTAGCGGCGGTGGCCTTGGGACTGGAAACGGCACCAACTCCGGTGGTGGCGGTGGTGGTGGCGGCTATTCTCGTGTAATGCTGGGCGGTACGACGCTCGTGCTTGCTTCCGGCGGCGGTGGCGGTGGTGGTGGCGGCCGTACTGGAGCTGGTAGTACCGGAGGAATCGGTGGCGCCGGTGGTGACACTTCTACTGGACAAACCGGTGGTACATCAGGTGCTGGTTCTAACGGTGGCGGTGGCCCAGGTACGAACTCAGCTGGTGGTGCGGGCGGTACTGGGGGAAGCAACAGCGGTTCAGCTGGTGGCTCTTTGCAAGGTGGAGCCGGAGCTGATGGACGTAGTGCACAAGGTAATGACGGTGGTGGTGCAAACGGTGGTGCTTCCGGTGGTGGTGGAGCCGGTGGTGCACGTGACGTGACAACCCAATACGCCGGTGGTGGTGGTGGAGCCGGTGGTTATTACGGTGGTGGTGGTGGATCTGGATCAGATGCCGCCAACTCAGCCGGTGGTGGTGGTGGTGGCTCCAGCTATACTACAGGTGGTAGTGCGACTGCCGGTTCAGGTACAACGCCAGGTAACTCAGGAGATTCAGATCGGGCGGGTGCTGGTGCAGCCGGTTCTGGTGGTGGTACTGGTGCGAACGGCACGGCCGGTTCGGCCGGTATCGTAGTGATTACCTACACGGGTGATGGCACCAGTAAAACTGTTTCTTGGGCAAAATTTAATACGTCAGACGGTACGATTCAAAGTGCCAACCCTGGCAATGGTGCGTGTAGCGGTTGGTGTACCTCAAGCGACTACGACCTCCCTGTCGGCTTAAAGAACTTCTCGCTCGTTGCCTACAACGGCTTCCTTTTTGCTATCGGCGGTGAAGACAGCAGCTGTACAACTGGTAATGGAACTGGTGATAACGGAGTTTGTAAATCTGTTTATATAGCCAAACTAGGAGCAAACGGTGAGCCGCAACTGTGGCATCCTACAAACGGTAGCAAAAGTAGCTGGGTATATTGGTACCGTGATACCGACCTTTCCTCGCCGCGTAGCAATATAAAGGCCGTCGCCTATAACAACAGAATGTATCTGATGGGAGGCATTACTAGTAGCGGCGGCGTGAAATCTGTTGTCAACACCACACAGATAGCAGACATTACGGCACTCGGTATGCTTGGTTCATGGTCAGCCTCGTCTACCCTGCCTTACAATGCCTATGGCTATACGGCGCAGGTTTATAATGATCGCCTGTATATACTTGGTGGCGCCAGTAGCGTGGGAGGGTCTCCTTTGAGCACGGTATACTATGCCAAAATCAGCAGTACTGGCACGCTTGGCGCCTGGACTCAGACAACCAGCATGCCTTCCGGACGTATGACTAGCGGTGGTGATATAGGTAGTGTGTGGGGCGCGTATATCTATGTGAGCGGAGGGTGTGGCGCCACGAATGGCAGTGGCTATTGTACTTCAATCTCAAACAGTACAATAGTCGCCAGCATCAACGCCGATGGCACCATCGATTCATGGAACACTGTAGGTAGTGTCAGCGACACACGTACCAGTCAAAGTTTCGTGGCCTGGCGCGGATACTTGTATGAAATAGGTGGTTGTAGCGCACAAAATACTACCACAGGTGACTGTACGACCGCATTGAGCGACATCAAGATCGGTAAAATAAACCAAGACGGCGATGCCTCGACAGTGGACCAGTCGGTACCGGCGGGTACTTCGCCTTGTAGCGGAGGTACACCGACAGGCTGTGACCTGCCAGGTACGACCTATGTCGGTAATATCTTGAACGCATCCGTAGTTGCCAACGGCTATCTGTATGTAATCGGCGGCTGTCTTAGTAACACCTGCGGTTCAACTAGTGCCAACGTAGCCTACACTGCTATATCTTCTACTGGTAAAATGACCGCGCCGACATGTAATTCACCGAATAACCTGCGTGGTAATACATGGTGTGTTGACACCACTCATACCATCTCCGGAGGAATCGCCGCAGCGTCGCCTGTCATATTCAATGGTCGTCTATACCTCGTTGGAGGACTAGATGGTACCGGTAATACAGACAGCGTGTCACGTACTATCTTGAACAGTGACGGTAGTATCAACGCATGGAAGACTCAGACCATGAGCGGCCTAGGCATGAACTCCGTTTCCTACTTGTATTCATTCGCTCGCGCTAACCCTACGGCCACAAGCACGGTACCCGGAAATCTCTATGTACTCGGTGGCTGTAGCGCCACCTCTGCGATGGGTTGTACGGCATACTCACAGAACGTATATAAATGCGATATCCAAGTTTCGGGTGTTATTGCAGGATGTAGTACTAGCGGTCAGCTACAAATTGGTATTATCCCAGGCGATTCGGCCACAGGTCTTGGCATTATGAGCGGTACCGTGTATGCAAACTACGTCTATCTTATCGGTGGTGTGTCACCAAACCAGCAGGACCTTACGACGGTTCGCTACGCCAAGATAGATGACAATAATAATATCGTTACTACAGGCAGCGGATGGGTTGAATCCGGCAAGACGATGGAGGTAGGTAGGCGCCGGGCGGCAGCATTCGGGTACAACGGCTACATCTATGTGGTAGGTGGCTACGATGCCGGTACTGGTGTGTTGGCTGACATTGAGTTCGTAAAAGTGAATGTGAGCGATGGAAGCTTAGGAAGTGCAACGGACGGTTTCCATGTCTCGGCGGTGAACATCAATAGGCGCTGGGGGTTAAGTTTGCCTATCTCAAACTCCTTCGCCTATGCGATTGGTGGCTGTACCAGTGGCAACAGCCCAACCTGTAACTCGGGTGGACCGACTGATAATATCCAGACTTTCCAGGTATACAACAACGACAGCGGTGCGCCGGCAGGCTATTCAACGGCTGCCAATACCTACACCACCGATGCCAATCGCGTAGGAGCAAGTGCAGCTGTATATAACGGCAAGCTCTACGTTGCCGGCGGCTGTACCAGTGCCACCGATTGTACTACTGCCTCAAACAACGTTTCGTATGCCACGATAGATAGTTATGGCAACCTGGGCTCTTGGTCAAGTACGAGTGGAAACTTACCGGCCGGTAGGACCTGGGGTAAGTTAGTAGCCGCCGGTAGTAGCCTTTACTACATCGGTGGCCAAAGCAGCACGGCATCAGATGAACGTAGTGAGGTCTATTGGGGTAGCCCGGCAGGTGGTGGCGACGTTACCAGCTGGAGCAGCGCGACGAACGGGCTACCAGCTAACCGTACGAAACTTGCTGCAGCCGTTTGGAACGATCGTATCTACGTAGTGGGTGGCCTCGATAGCTCGGCGGTTCCTACAAAGACCGTATACGTAAGTCCGCAGCTCTCGAGCGGCGGCAATATCACGAGTGCCTGGAGTACGACAAGCCCTGACATCAACGTGTCACGCTCTGGGGCTACGGCCGTGGCGTATGCGAACAACGTCTACGTGATGGGGGGCTACGACGGTACGAACTATCTGAGCGACGTACAGTTCTCGAAGATAGATACTTCCACCGGAGGTGCCGGTAGCTGGAGCTATAGCACGAGTTTACCTATGCCGCTTGCCTTCTCGAATGGATTCGCAGCTAATGGTTACATATACCTACTAGGTGGCAAGACGAGCGATGGAGCATGTAGCCCGCGCACACTCGTTGCGCCCATCAGCGCCAACACTACCATTTCCAGCGGAAATAACCCAACTGGTATCGGGTCATGGTTTGAAACCAACCAACGCTTTACATCGGACCGCTATGGCGCCGCGGCGGCGTACTACGACGGAAAAGCCTTTGTAACCGGTGGCATGAACTGCGTAAGTAGCCCTGTTACTTTCGCAGTTGATGGTGACGCTACCTTTACCGTACCGAGTGGCGTTACTAGCATCACAGTAAAAATGTGGGGAGCCGGAGGAGGTGGTGGCGGTGGTGGAAACGGCGCCGCCGGTGCGGCTGGTGGTGGTGCGGGGTACACAACTGCTACCCTTTCGGTTACCGCAGGTGAAAACCTTGTCATCAACGTAGGTGGTGGCGGAAATGGCGGCGTATACAGTTCGGCCGGAAGCGGAGCCGGAGGAGGTGGTGGCGGTGGTGGTTACTCCAGTATTTATCGTGATTCAACCGCACTCCTTATCGCCGCTGGAGGCGGTGGCGGTGGAGGCGGTCGCCAAACTACAGCGGGTGGCCAGGGCGGCCCAGGTGGTGGTACTGGCTCTGCTGCGGGCACATTCTCAGGTACCGCTGGTACTACCGTTGGTAACGGTGGAGGTGGAGGTGCCGGAACGACCTCAGGTGGTGCTGGTGGTTCAGGCGGTAACAACGGTGGTACGGCTGGTTCATCACTTACCGGTGGACCTGGTGCTGACGGCCGCAGCGCAGCCGGTACGGACGGTAGCGGCGCTACCGGTGGTGTCTTCACCGCTGGAAACGGTGGGCTCGCAGATGTGAACGTTACTCGTTCCGGTGGTGGTGGTGGTGGCGCCGGGGTTTTCGGTGGTGGTGGCGGCGGTAGTACCACCAGCGCTACAGGAAACGCCGGTGGTGGTGGTGGTGGCGGCTCTAACTATGTGGTAACCGGCGCGACAAGCGTCACTAGTTCTGGTGGTACCACCTCTAGCCCGGGTAACTCGGGTGATGCCAGTCGTAACGGTGCAGGAAGTGGTGGTGGCGGTGGCGCGAGCACAGGTGCTGGATCAGCTGGTACCGACGGACGTGTCATCATCACGTATACAGCTAGCCCGAGTTATGCAAGCCCGGCGACTCAGCAGACTACCTTGCTTAGCCAGCCTCAGGTAGCGAAATATTCCATCATGATGGACGTCGACAGCGATGTCTTCCCAAACTACTGGTTACTGAATGGTGTCGACAACTCAATTGGCGCGCGTTGGCAATTAAGATATCGTTCCATGACTAATTACCCTACAACTTCCTGTACTTCTCCTGCCATGACGACATGGGGTCAGGAAGTGGTATTCGGCAACGTCACACTCGGCACACCAGGTGTGTACACACCACTAAATGGTAGTGGCACCAACACCAGTTGTGCGCGTTTCTACTACTTCAATGTAAGCGTGGACAGCTCTCAGGCATACGGCTATCCAGACGATGTAACCCGTGGTCCGACTATCGACGACCTTACTCTGCAGTTTACAGCGGACCCAAGCAAGCGCCTCATGCATGGCCGTACGTTCGCCGGAGGCTTACAGCAACCTAACGATACGCCGTATTATGCACACTAGATATCCCTCCCTGCCCGGTCAGCAAAAAAAGCGTCGACCCTCGAGAAGATGGCGCTTTGTTCGGCGACATTATAAACTACTGCTCATTATCGGCCTCGTATTTTCAGTTGCGCTTCTCGCGTACCAAAAGCGCGCCTTGTTCTTACCAAGCAGTGATGGCTCTTCGTCAGGCACGGCAACACTGAAGAATCCGAATGGCAAACTCGAGAAAGGCACCCCTAAATATCAAACATACCTGCCTGCCGGAAAAAGTATCAAAGATTATGGCGGCTGGACCCGTGTCAGCCCGCCTGAAAGAAACCCTGTGTATGCCTATGCCGATACTATCGGTAAGATCCCAGTCATCGTGAGCCAACAACCACTGCCAGAAGAACTTCGCACTAATACGTCGGAAATGGTACAGCAGCTTGCCGCGGGCTATTCTGCGAACCAGAAGATTAAAGTCAAAGACATAACCATTTATGTCGGGACGTCGGCAAAAGGACCTCAATCTATCATCTTTGCAAAAGGCAAGACTCTCATCCTGATCAAATCAACTGCCGCACTTACGAGTGATGCCCTCGTCAAATACATCGAGTCACTTATGGCTGGTTAGTACTCGTAGACTTCTTGGTTGAAACTTCCAGGGTAGCCTGTACTTCCCCGGAATATTTCTTATTCTTACATGTGACTTTAGCGGGCCACTTGCCTTCGGGGGTTGTCTTTTCTACCGTCCAACTCCAAGTAACCACCCCGAATTCATCAGCTTGTTTTGGTTTTAGTCCGGAATCGGTGCTCTTTTTACCGTCATATATTACCTCTACCATACAGTCGACTAACGGGCTGGTATGTATAGACAAGGTAGCATTATCACCCGGAGCTACTGGTGAGTTTATCAGCTGTATCGATACCCCTACCCGCATCGCATTGTTTATCGTCACAGGTTTTTTCTTCACCTGTTCCATATATGTAGTCAGCTTTGGTACAGAGACGACTTTTATGGGGTTCTTGCCGGAATACCAGGCATACGCAAACCCTAACGCAGCAGTCACAAAAAGGAGCACCGTTGCACTAATGAGTACGACCTTAAGAGTTTTATGCCGCTGTTCACGTATATATCGCCTATGCCCTTCTTGGCGACTACGAACGAATATGCGCTTTTTACGAGTACGAAGCGCCACTGCATCAGCCTTTACTTATTGTTTTGGTAATTTGCGATAGTCTTTGAAACGTTGCCGTCTTTTTTCAGATTTTCAAAGAAGAGAACTTGATTCTTATTAAATACCATCTCATCTTCTGGGCCATGTATCTCATCACCAAGTTTGATGAGCTGGACGTCAGACGAGTTTCCGCTACTTGTTTGTTGAGGGTTATCTTTTGACGAGCTAGAGCTCTTTGCCTGCAGATAGTAGATGTTGGTTAGCTTCATATAGTCATCATTGACTGTACGCAATTTACCGAAATAGACTTGGCCGTTGGTAAAGAACACCGCCTGTATTTTATTAGTGTCTATACTGCCACCGACACTACTTGGGCGCGTAAATAGCCACCAACCCAAGAAAAGAAGTACCGCAACCATTGCGATACTCAATACCACAATTTTTACTGGTGGTTTCGATGCATTCTTCATGCGGCGACTCGATTTGGCCGTACGGTTAGTTGTGCGCTCTGGCGCTGGCGATTCAGTAACAGGTGCTGCATCCGCTTCTGCTTCACTGGCTGGCTGATTTTGAGCCGCCTGACGATTACTACGATATGACGTGCTATCCATAATTCTCAATTTTCTCCTTAGTTTACCCCTGTGGTTACTTACCATAATACCATAAGAGGTATCCCTAGGGTAGGGGTTTGCCGAACGCGGCATGCGGGTATACAATGAAGGTGCATTATAAACACGCTTCAATAGAAACAGGGGGCTTCTATGAAAAAGGTTGTCGTGGTTGGCGCTAATTTTGCTGGCGCTACAGCAGCCATGGAAATAAAACGCAAATTAAAGAATGATGTTGAGGTAACGGTCATCGACAAAAGTGATACATTCCTCTACTTCCCTTCTCTTATATGGGTTCCTATCGGTCGAAGAGAGGTACACCAAGTGGTCATCGATCGAAAACCCGTATTCAAAAAATGCAAGGTGCACTTCGTCGTCGATACAGCCATTCGGGTTAACCCTGACTCGCAGGAAGTTGTATGCAAAGACGGCACCTACCCGTACGATGAGCTTATTATCGCAACCGGTCCGAAAGTAAACCGCCAGATCGCACCCGGTGTCGAAGAGCATGCGTGCTATATCGGCTCGATCGATGGGGCGCTCGATACGCGTAGGAAACTTCAGGAATTTAAAAAAGACCCGGGACCTATCGTAATTGGCGCCACCCAAAAAGCCAGCTGTATGGGAGCAGCCTACGAGTTTCTTTTTAACGTAGAAAAATGGCTGCGCGAACAGAAAATCCGTAAAAAGGTCGACCTCTATTGGATTACTCCCGAAACATACTTAGGTCACTTCGGCATGGATGGAATGCTCCTGGCTGAACCATACCTAAAAACATTCATGAAGATGTTTAACATTCACTTCCGTACTGAGGTTGGCGTGAAAGAAGTTACGCGTGAGAATGTGGTACTTGATACCGGGGAAGTCCTCCCCGCGAAATTCAAGATGCTAATGGTGCCTTTCACCGGTGTAGATTTTATCGCAAACTCGCCCAAACTGGAAACTCCGGAGAATAAATTCCTTGATTTGAAGCCCAGCTATCAGCATAAAAACTACGCGAACATATGGGGGGCCGGCCTGGCCGTAGACGTGAAACCACCTTTCACCCCTGGCCGTGTTCCGTTTGGCGTGCCTAAAACAGGCTATCCAAGCGATACGACCGGCAAGATTGTTGCAAAAAACGTCGTGAAGGCTTTGCGAGGGAAAACAAACTTTAAAGAAAAAACTTGGGGCAAGATTCCTGCGCTGTGCGTGATGGATGCTGGCAGAAAAGAAGTGATTATCATAGGCAGCACATTCTTCAAGCCACGCTGGTTCGCAATCATGGTGCCGAATGTCTTCAATGACCTCACAAAGCTGATGTTAGAAAAGTACTTCCTTTGGAAACTTCGCCACGGCTACTCAAACCTGCTATAAGTGGCCAAACTAAAGAAGAGACGCAAGATATCTTGCGTCTCTTTTTCATAAACATGAGTATTTTACAACGAAATTTTCTTGACACACGCTATATGTGGGCATATTATACGATGCACAAGCGCTATATATAGCGTTTCATACTACCCACGGACACGCTGGGGAGTCAAATCAACAGATACCAAATTTCGTAATGCGCGCTTAAATCGACACGTGAGTGTCTTTTTTTGTGCCTAACACAAGGGGGAACGGCATGTATTTCTATATCAAAAAGCGCAATGGTTCACGGGAACGATTCGATAGTTCCAAGATTTCACGAGCGATTGAAAAAGCCGGGCTGGCCACGACAGAATTCGCTGAAAGCGAAGCTAGTTCCCTTACCCAACAGGTCATCAAGCAATTAGAAAGTCAGATAACGCAAAAAGTGCCTAGCGTCGAACAGGTTCAGGACATTGTGGAGGATGTGTTGCTCCGCTCACGCTATAAAAAAACAGCAAAAGCGTATATTATCTACCGCGACCAGCACAAGCAACTACGCGACCTTGCGGCCAGCCATCATATCGACCTCGTCGACCAATACCTATCGAGAATTGATTGGCGCGTAAATGAAAACAGTAACATGGATTATAGCTTGCAGGGCCTTAATAATTACGTTGCCGGTGAAGTATCGAAAACATACTGGCTAAATAAGATTTATTCGCCGGAAATCGGTGATTTGCATCGCCACGGCGAGATGCACATTCACGATCTTGGGCTGCTCAGCGTGTATTGTGTCGGCTGGGACCTTATGGATCTACTGCGTGAAGGCTTCACAGGGGTTCCGAACAAGGCATCGTCAAAACCAGCCAAACATTTTCGTGCCGCACTTGGCCAGATTGTAAACTTTTTCTACACGCTCCAGGGCGAAGCCGCCGGTGCACAGGCTTTCAGCAATTTTGACACGCTACTTGCCCCGTTTATTCGCCACGATGCACTTGACTACAAGGAGGTAAAACAAGCCTTGCAGGAATTCGTCTTCAATGTGAACGTGCCTACCCGCGTCGGTTTTCAGACACCGTTTACCAATATCACGCTCGATCTTGAGGTGCCCGTTCATCTCGCGGGCGTGCCCATTATCATCGGTGGTGAAATCAAAGATACGGAATATGGCGACTATCAAGAAGAAATGAATGTACTCAACAAAGCCTTGTTAGAAGTCATGTGCGAAGGAGACGCCAGCGGCCGCGTGTTTACGTTCCCTATTCCTACCTATAACATCACCCCAGATTTCGATTGGGATAATCCCGTAATCGAGCAGCTATGGGAAGCCAGTGCGAAATACGGTATTCCCTACTTTTCAAATTTCGTGAATAGCGACATGAAGCCTGAAGACGCTCGCAGCATGTGCTGCCGATTGCGTATCGATAACCGCCAGCTCGAGTACCGTGGCGGTGGTCTGTTCGGCTCCAACCCTATGACCGGCTCGGTCGGTGTGGTGACGATAAACCTGCCTCGTATCGCTCTTAAAGTTAACGATGAAATCGCATTCGTTCAGCGCCTCGACTATCTTATGGACAAAGCCAAAGAAAGCTTGGAAATAAAACGAAAGACACTCGAACGGTTCACCGATGCAAACCTTTACCCCTACACAAAATACTACTTGCGCGACATCAAGAAACGCTTCGATGAGTATTGGAAAAATCACTTCTCAACCATCGGACTGATCGGTATGAATGAGGCTGCCGAAAATCTGTTCGGTATCGACATCGGCTCAGACGAGGGCCGGGCCTTTGCCGAACGCATCTTAAATCACATGCGTACACGACTGGTGCAGTACCAAGAGGAAACGGGCAACAATTACAACCTAGAAGCAACCCCCGCTGAAGGCACTACCTACCGACTGGCACAAATCGACCAGCATGATTTCCCAACTCAGGCTCGTTTTGCCAATGGTGCCGGCAGCGAAGTTGCCGCACCGTTTTACACGAACTCCACCCATCTGCCCGTGAACTACACCGACGACATATTTGAACTGCTGGAACTGCAAGATGATCTACAAACCAAGTACACCGGCGGTACGGTCATTCACTTCTTCCTTGGCGAACGAATGGACGACCCGGAAACACTGAAAAAACTGGTGCGTACGGTGTGCCAAAACTATCGTCTGCCCTACTTTACTTTCAGTCCCAGCTTCAGCGTATGTCGGAATCATGGCTATCTGCGAGGCGAACACATGCAATGTCCTCACTGCGACAGCGACTGTGAAGTTTACTCACGAGTTGTCGGTTTCCTACGGCCCGTACAGCAGTGGAACAATGGCAAGAAAGCCGAGTTTGTGATGCGCAAACATTATGACAATGCGGCCCACACGGTAGGATAACATGGTAGCAATCGGCGGAATTCAGAAATTTTCAGCGGTAGACTACCCTGGTCATACGGCGGCGACGATATTCACGATTGGCTGCAATATGCGCTGCGGCTATTGTCACAATCCAGAACTCGTACTACCCGAGCAGTTCCTCGATGCCATTCCCGAACATGAGATTTTAAACTTTCTCAACAAGCGCAAGGGGCTGCTTGAAGGGGTTTGTATCACTGGAGGTGAGCCAACCATGCACGAGGATCTGCCGATATTCATCTACCAGTTAAAAGCGTTGGGTTTTTTAATCAAGCTTGATACAAACGGCACCAACCCACGTATGTTAGAACAGCTCATCGACGCCGAACTTGTCGACTTCGTCGCGATGGATATAAAAGGACCGCTCGAAAAATATCAGCAGATTGCCGCGCGACCCGTATCCGAAACGGCTATCAAGCAGAGCATTAATCTCATTAAAACGGTAGAGCATGAGTTCAGGACAACGATCGTTCGAAGTCAACTATGCCCTTCTGACTTCGAGCGAATCGGACAGTTGGTGCGAGGCGCACGTCGCTATGCGTTGCAGTATTTCACTCCTGGTGCAACGCTCAGCCCGCAGTTTGCCAATGCGCAGTCATTCACCGCAAGCGAAATGATGCAGACCAAGCGTATCTTAGAAAAATATGTACGCGAGTGTGTGGTGCACTGATATGAAACCACTTACTACTATCGTCACCAAAAATTTACGCGAAGCGCCCGATATCGTTACCGTATACTTTACGCTTCCAAACGGCAGCACGCTTGATTACAGTGCAGGCCAGTACGTGACCGTATATTTTGAGGGAAGCTCAACGCCGGAAGGCAAAGCCTACAGTTTATCCAGTATGCCTTCTGAGCCGGAAATGAGCATCACCGTAAAAGTAATAGGTGAATTTTCGCGTAAAATCGCCTCGCTCAAACCCGGGGACAATCTTCACATTTCCGAAGCATATGGAAACTTCGGACCGATCACGAAACAACCGTTAGTTTGTTTCACGGCCGGCGTCGGCCTTAGCCCCGTGTGGAGCATCGTGAAACACCTACACGAAACGGGCGACAAAAGGCAAGTTCAGCTCTGTTGTAGCACTACCACCGTAGAAAATATTCCGTTTAACGAACCGCTCCGTGAGCTTGTCTGCATACATGATGCCCTTCATGTATCTCGTTACGTCACGCGCCAATCATCCTTGCCGAGCGAAATAATACCGCATCGTATTGATTTTTCTCGCTACATCGACCCCGTGGCTGATCGCTTCTATCTACTTTGCGGCAGTGATGATTTTGTACGTAGCGCCTGGCAAGAATTAACGCACTCTGGAGTTGCCGCGCGGAACATATCAACGGAGACATTCTTCGCGTCATGAGTAGAGAAATTATCAAAGCCGGAATTGAAATAAACGCAAAATCGCGTACAGAGCTGGGCGGTTTGGCGACAATAGCGTGTGTATCGTGCCCTATGCGTCAACTATGTGTACGCCAAGGCGGCAACGAAGCTCCAGTATGCGAAGACCCTTCGCCACCGGATACGTCTGGAGATAGTTTGTCGTATGAACAAGCACTAAACAACCCAGATATACCTATGGTAGTGGCGCGTACTATTAGCAAGGGTGGCGGTTCGCCTGCCGGAGCCGGAGGGTCATCTGTCACAAAGAAACACGAGCAGCCGCCCGCGAAACCACCTACGCCTATCAAAAAACCCGACGCACCGAAAAAGCAATCTTCTGGAAGATCAAAGGAGGTTCAACCGAGGCAACCAAGCCATGTCTGTGAGAAAGTGGCTCAATTCGTATGTGATCTGTTGCGGCTTCAGGTTAGCTAGCGAATCTACTCACCGGCCGTTAAGATACCTCTTTAAACGCTCCATGTAGAGTACGTAGCTTTTTCGTGAAGAACTGATGATATTTTTCAGCTCGAGCTTCTTCAGCTCCGCACCGGTGGTCTCACGGGTCAGTCCTAATGCATCAGCGATTTCCTGTTGCGTGACCGAAAGTTTCAAGCGGGTTTTGTACGGTCGAATTTTGGTGCCTACTTGATTCGCCATATGAAGCAGCATGAACGCCACTTTGTCGCTCGCTTTCGGGTGCTCGAGTGCGCTAATCTGTTCAAGCGTATTGATTAGCTGAGACGCCAGCTTCACATGGTGCTGGTACATTGCTTCCGCATCACTTCGTAAGTGCTCGCTGAATGCGGCGCGTGGCACGAAACGAATCACACAGCTCGAGGAGTATGCTTCGTAGAAATATTCAGCGTGATCTATAAGTCCCAACCCGAATCCAAGCGGGATATCCTCGCCGGCCTCATGAATCTTGACTTGTCTTTCAGCACCGTCAGAGGTGATAGTATAAGCCTTCACCAGCCCTTTTTCAATCACGTAAACAGCCTTGGGAGTTTCGTCTTTTAATAGCAAAGTCTGGCCTTTGGAAAAGGATTCAGACGGGTACCGCTGTATAAGCTGCTGAAGCGAAGCCATGTACGCCTAGTCCTCCCTCGACTCCCGATTTTGCTATTCAACCAGGAATGCGTTCATTATACGCCTGCTTACCCAATCACTCAATCGATGTCGCTAGAAAATAAAGCGACGTAACGCATAAAGTGATACAAGCGTAACAAGAAGTGAGCCGACAGCGAGTGGGATATTCACAGCATGCTGCTTGAAAGGTTTAAACGTAGGAATGTCCGAAAGTACTTGGGCATCTTTCACTTCAGGTGTCGATGAACTTACCTGTACGGCGTTACCCGGAGTGACGATAGTGGTAGTGGTCGTCGGTTGCGGTGCACCAGCGTGCGGAACATAGGCGATAGCTTGCAAAGTGTGTTTCGAGCCAGTCGAGCCGGTCGAGCCGGTAGGGTTATTCATCGCTACCGGATTACCTGCGCTGGTATCCACGCCGAAACTGCCTAGCCATGTGCCGTATACATTTATGAATAGTATGCCAAACCACCCGCTTAGGCCTAATTGACTATTGGCAATGTTCGCAATATTAGCAGAAGCCGTGGCATTACCGCTCGTTGCATTCCCGGCAGTAGTATTGCCGCTTACCGTCGCGTCACCAGTTTGTGATGTAAGGTTGAGATTGTTAGTAATCTGCGTGGTGTTCACCGCATTGATAGCAAGGCTTGGGTCGGTCACGGTATTCTGCTGAACGTTGTTGCCAATGGCTGCCGCGGTGGAACCTGTCGGTGCGTCCACAATCACTCCTACCCACTTACCGAGCACGTTTATGAATACTAGCAGACTGTTGCATGCCACTATCTCATGCCCAGTGAGGTTGAATATCACCAGATTCGTGTCGGCACTTCCCGTGGTTGCATTTCCCCCCTTCGTGTTGTTTGTCACGGCAGCCTGCCCACTATTCGCGGCCAGCGCGACATTATTTACGATCGAGGTCGTATCGCTAGTGTTCACGGTCGTGTCGGATTTTCCCGACACAGAACCACTCTTTCCATTACTGGCAAGTAGCTGTGGTATAAAGTCCGGAGCTATTAATATGTCACCGTTTAAATTACCATAAATGTTTATCGTGCCCACAAATGATTGGTTCGCCGCAATCATTGAATTCACGATATTCACCACATCTGCCACAGTATTTGCATTGCCGCTAGTAGCGTTACCGGCCGTGGTGTTGTGCGTCACATCCGCATTTCCACTGTTCGCGGTCAGGTTTACGTCATTGGCCAGATTGGTTGTGTTGGTACTGTTAATCGATTGGTCCTGAGCGGTGTTCGAAGCTCCAGCTTCCAGCATCGCCTTCAGCAACATCGGCTGTAAAATTATATCACCATTCACGTCACCGGTGATATTCGTAACGAAATTGGCAGCCTCAGCGTTATTCGCATTTGTTAGCGATGAATTTACATTGTTAATGATGGTCGCACTAGCGTCGGCATTACCAGATGTGGCCGACCCACCAGTCGTATTCCCCGTTACACTCGCATTGCCGGTCTTGGCAATTGAGTTTAGAGCATTGGCTATCTGCGTAGTGGTAGTTGAATCAAGCTTCGACGATCCATTCGTCTGTGGTGTTACCACCACCGGTTGAGGCGCAGGTGCTTGTTTGTATACTCCTGTAGCCGGGTCATACTTCCATGCATCTGTGTTCCAACGGTTGCTGCTCGAGTCATAATAATAGTTGTGCTTTGGCTGCTGGGTCGTGGTAGTAGCTGGCGCAGCTGTAGGTGTACTTGTCGTTGTAGGTGCTGATGAGCTAGTCGGGCTGGAGTCGCTTGACGGTGTAGTAGTAGGTGTGGGCGTCGTATTCGTGGTAGACGGATCACTTGGTGTGCTACTTGTTGGCGTCGATGTGGTTGGTGTGGTCGTATCATCCGCTGCGAATACGTTGGCCGGATAAAACCCAACCAGTAATAAGCATACACTGTATATCACCGTGTTGCGTACATAATTTATTTTCTTCTGACTAACCCGTACCATATCTAATCCTTCGTCATGTAAACTAGCGCCGCATGGAGGAGGATAAGGAGTTCATCCCCCTCCAGTAATCGTCTCGCTCACTTAGACACATTCAATTAGTTCGTAACCTTGAATGTCATTGTCGATGAGTTAGTATTACTTGCGTTGCCTGAGGTTGCAGAACCACCAGTAGTATTACCAGCAACTTTTGCGTCACCTGTAGACGCACTTTGCGAGTTACTATTAGAAACGGTCAGGTTATTGTTGTTCGTCACAGTAACATGGCTGCTCGTCTTCATGATCACCTTGTTGGTTGATTCTGGACCAGTGTTGCTAATAGTGGCACTATTGCTGCTACTTGGTGCACCGCCCATATCACCCGAACCTGAGTTATCAACGGCAAGGCTTGCGCTCAATGCATTCGCATTCGCTGCATTACCGCTCTTCGCAGAACCACCGGTGGTGTTATGGAACACGCCAGCGTCACCAGACGTCGCACCCTGTCCATTACTATTAGACGCACTCACGTTATTATTATTCGTCACGTGAACGCGTGACTTCCACGATTGTACAACCTTGTTGGTTGAGTCTGGACCAGTTCCACTGATAGAATTCGTTGCGCCTGCAAAACCTGCAAGCCCAACAACGAGTCCCATCGATGCTGCACCAGAGGTTATTAATGTTCGCATTTTTTTCATTTTATTACCTCCGTTTAGTTAATAGTTTGGTTCGGGTGTTCGCCCGACCCAGTGGGAGAACGTTTCACCCACTGGGTCGTGTGACCAGCCTATGGATAGTGAATGGTAGGAGCGTCAGTTACCGCTGATTGTTTCGGATGAAGATTCAACAGATATATCTAGATTTGAGTCGTTAGAGTTAGAAGATTTGGAATTCATCGTGATATCTACCGAAGTGTTATTACCACCAGAGCGTATGACTTTGTGAACCTCCCCATCGCCATTCACATGGACTTCCTTGCCGTTTACTCGAACAGACGCGTTGGTCTTGCCATTTCCTGTGTTACTGACGGTCGCCGACCCTTCCGAGCTGGATTCGCTCGTAGTACCCGACGCATGTACGTCGGCAGGTTCAGTTTGAACAAGCGCCTGATTCGGCGCTTGAGTAGAAGTATCTGAAATAGATTCGGTTTGGACGGTAGCCGATTGAGCGTGTAAGTTCAAACCAGCGACTGCCGCAAGGTAGAAGGTTGCAAGCAGCGCAACCAGCACAGCTCCGTAACGAAGTACGGGATTATGCTCCATGACTGCAGCAGCACGTTGCAAATGCGTAACTATCGCGTAGGCCATGTTAGTCTCCTCCCCGTCAAATTTTCATTGACACCCTTAGCATAGCGTGCATGGAATGGTGGGGTATATGAGATTCTTCACATAAAAATGTAAAAATACTGACTATTGCCAGGTTTGTTTTCAGGTATTTTTCATTCTGTCGTATTTGTGTACACTGCCGCGTAAGTTGCACACCTGTTGTACGAGCTTGCCGTATCATATACACTAAAAATGCTTACGCGAAACCGATTACACTCGGCTACCGCGTTACTAAAATAGAGTAGAATCGAGGGTATATGAAAGTAGCAAATAAAGTAATCGTTGTTACAGGTGCCGGTGGTGGCATTGGTGGCGAGTTGGTAGCCGTGCTCCTAGCCCGCGGCGCAGCCGTCGCAGCCGTAGATTTACGCCAGGAATCACTTGATCAGCTGAAGGCGAAACTATCTGCAGACGACGCCAAGCTTTCACTGCATGCGCTCGACATCAGCAACGCCGAGGCTGTAGCCGCCTTACCTGAACAGGTGAGCGCCGTGTATGGTTCTATCGACGGGCTCATCAACTGCGCTGGTATCATTCAGCCGTTCGTAAAAGTAAACGACCTTGATTTCAAGGCTATTGAAAAAGTAATGAACGTTAATTTCTACGGCACGGTCTACATGTTAAAGGCTTTTTTGCCTCAGCTGCTTACTCGCCCTGAGGCACACGTCGTAAACTTCTCTAGCATGGGCGGGTTTCTGCCAGTGCCGGGCCAAAGCGTGTATGGTGCTTCAAAAGCTGCCGTGAAGCTGCTCACGGAAGGGCTTTTTGCCGAACTGCTCGATACGAAAGTACATGTCAGCCTAGTATTCCCGGGCGCCACCGCCACAGATATCAGTAAGAATTCCGGCGTGGGTATTCCCGGGGCTGATTCGGCAGATGCAAGTAAGTTCCCTATGCTGCCTGCCCACGACGCGGCCGTATTAGTGGCAAATGGCATGGAGAAAAACAAGCCGCAGATTTTCACTGGCAAAGATTCAAAGATGATGAATAAACTGTACCGGCTGAACCCGGTATATGCTACAAAGCTTATCGCGAAACAAATGAAATCTCTACTAAAGTAGGGAAGTAGAAAATAGGGAAGTCGTAGCAGATTTGCTTGACATCCCTATTTTTATGCGCTATCATTCAACTATATGGTTGAATATTATGCAACGATCGATAATCTGTTCATGGCACTCGCGGACTCAACCCGGCGCAGTATTTTGGCGCAGGTATCGAAAGCTGAAATGAGTATTTCGGAAATTGCCGCTGCTTATTCCCTTACCTTCGCGGCCGTTTCCAAACATATCATGGTATTGCAGAAAGCAAACCTGATAACCAAACGCCGCCACGGGAAGGAGCAGATTGTGATTATAGTGCCAGAAACCTTAGAGCTCGCCCGCGAGCAGATAGAAAATTACGCGAAGCTATGGAGCGATCGATTTGATCGGCTGGAAATAGTACTAAGTGAAATGGAGGTAAAAATCCTATGAGTGAAACAACATTTACTGTCAAAGACGATGCGCAAACATTAGTAATTGAGCGCGTCTTCCCTGCGCCGCGTTCAAACGTGTGGGCAGCTTGGACAACGCCGGAGCTGTTCAGCAAATGGTGGGGACCCCGTGGCTGGAATACTATCGTGAAGCACATGGATTTTTCAAACGGTGGCTACTTGCATTACGGCATGAAGTGTGAAGACCCGCAGCAGACCGATTGGTATGGCCAAATCAGCTGGGGTAGATCAACTTATAGCAACATCGACGCTGAAAATTCGTTCGATTATGATGATGCCTTCAGTGATGAAGATGGTAATATCACGCCGAACATGCCCGTGATGAAGATACACCTACAGTTTGATGACGTGGATGGAAGCACCAAGATTACTAGTACCAGCATGTTCGACAAACCAGAAGACTTGAAACAGGTCATCGACATGGGCATGAAGGAAGGCCTGGAGCAAACCTGGGATCGCCTCGAAGAACTAGTGTCTTAAATATGGCTTAATCAGATAGGTGATGCTATCATAAAAGCATGAAAAAGTGGTTACCTGTCATCATCTTAGCATTCGCGCAGTTTGTGATGGTGCTTGATAGCACCGTTATGAACGTATCGATATCAACCGTGGTGAAAGATCTTAATACCACCGTGACATCGATGCAAACGGCAATCACCTTCTATACCTTGACGATGGCAGCACTCATGCTCCTCGGCGGCAAACTTGGCGACGTATGGGGACGTAAACGTGCACTGATGATAGGAGCATCCATCTATGCTCTCGGTTCACTGATTACGGGCTTAAGCCAGGGCTTTACCATGCTGTTCGTCGGGTGGTCCGTCATCGAAGGACTCGGTGCGGTTCTTGTGATACCGGCAATCGCCGCGCTGACCGCCACGAACTACAAAGGCCAGGATCGTCTGAAGGCCTACGCTATCATCGGCGCCGTCGCCGGTGCGGCCGCTGCTGCCGGCCCACTGATTGGCGGTTACGTTACCACCTACCTCGACTGGCGTTATGTGTTTTTCGCTGAAGTCTTCATCATGATTGGTGTGCTACTTTCTATGCGGTTTATCGCCGATGCGAAACGTGAAGCAAAGGTACCGAAAATCGATATTTCCAGTGTCTTACTCTCTTCAACCGGTTTGGTACTTATGGTGTATGGGCTGCTACAAAGCAAGACATGGGGGCTCATCACCCCCCGGGCAATTCCTACGGTTAATGGCCACGAAATCGCGCCGTTCGGCATATCTATCGTTGCCTATCTCATCATTGTTGGCATCGCACTGCTGTATATATTCTACGGGCGACAAAAGAAGCTTGAAGCCGCGAATAAGAATCCTCTCGTCCGCGTATCTATGCTAAAGATTCCTCAGCTGCGAAGTGGCCTTGGTGTGCTGATGGCTCAGTATCTCGTTATTGGTGCGGTCTTCTTCGTTATGCCGATTTATCTTCAAATGACCCTTGGACTTGACGCGCTCGCGACCGGTATGCGTATCCTGCCTCTCTCCATCGCGCTTGTTTTAGGATCGGTCTATGGTGCAAGCATCGCATCCAAGAAAACTCCCAAACGCATTGTCCGCACCGGCCAGTACGCGCTTGTGCTTGGCGTGTTGGTATTGGTTGCTTCCATCAGTATCGACCTTCGTGGATGGCTTTTCTCTACCGGTATGTTTGTCGTTGGGCTTGGGCTTGGCCTACTGGCTTCACAACTGGGCAACATCAATATGTCAGCCGTGAGTGAACGTGATGGCAGTGAAGTCGGTGGTATGCAGGGCGTATTCCAAAATCTTGGTTCATCCATGGGTACCGCTATCATCGGATCAATCATGGTCGGTGCGCTTACCACATCATTTGTAGGCAGCGTACAAAGCTCCAGCTTGCCGAATAATATCAAACAATACGTACAAGATAATAGCACTGCGGGTGTTGCCATCGTATCGGTAACCCAGGTACAAGACTACGCAGTTTCCCAAGGTGTAAGTGAAAGTGATGCCCAGACGTTGAGTGACACTTACGCTCAGTCACAAATCGATTCACTGCGAACATCTCTTTTCACACTTTTTGTCGTGTCTCTCCTTATGGTTACCTTGTCTCGCAATATTCCCGATATACTTCCAAAACGCTAGAGACACCGTACCCCGCCCTAACTTAACTTCATTCTTGTGCTGATTTTTCTGCAAGCCAAATCTAAACTTATTTATACTAAATAAATTAGTACCTATTTTGTTCTAGGTGGAACTTGTGAATATTTATTAGGTTACGACTTATCTTTTAGATACTTACCCGCAATGCTTAAAGCAAATGAAGGTAGAATTATGAATACGGTTATAAATAAGAGTCTTATGAGGATTTCGCTCAACACAGTATCTCGTTCGTCTGGCCCAGAACCAGTTAGAATGACGAGGATTCCCAGTATACCAAAGGCTATTGATGAGTAAATAAATACTTTCGTAGCTATTTTTTGCATACTTGTATTATAGCAGGATAAAAGTAAAAGACTCCCCCATTAGGAGTCTTTTACTTGATTTAGGTCCTTATTTGTAATCGTAGGTGTAGGTTACAGAAACGTCACCAACCTTGATAGTACCGTTAGCTGCTGGGTTTCCAGATGCGGGGACTTCAGTCTTCGTAGTAATTTTAAAGCCGTCTGGGTACTGCTTGTATATATCATCAAGAGGGATTTTTCCCTGGAGAGCTAGTGACAGGTTGCTGATCGAACCTTTCATATTATCGGTTCTGCACTCATTAGCATGCCAGCCGTAGGTGCCAGTGCCGTCATAGCTACCACTGACTGCAAGTTCTCCAACGCGAGTCTGATAGGTAGAAACGTAGGGGAACTTAGACCACTTTTGGTTTGAGTAAGTCTGTTGAGAAGATACACAGAACTTACGGACGTAGTGATCCTTGTCGTAATTCGTTACATACTTTGACAAATTTGCAACGTAGTCTTTATGGAACTCTGCAAGTGTATCAAACTGTTCGGCGTCAGCAGGTATAGTCGCTAGCGGCTGTGCATCTGCTTCCATACCAACTTTATTGATCTGTACAATAGGGCCGTGCTCAGGGTCGTTCACTAATTTTGCGTACTTTGAGAGCGTCCAATCTGATGGCTTGAATGTTACCGTTACAGAATCCGGTAGGCCTGGTTTGCTACTAGTACTAGTGCTCTTACTCTTAGATTGACTATTGCCTGTCGAAGCTTTGTTATTCGTAGTACTGCTACCTGAACCCCCAAGAAATGATGACCAGCTTTGGGCATCGGCCTGGTTCTTATGCATGGCGTTATAGGCAACAAACCCTAGCGCTCCCGCGATTACTACGAAAAGTACAATCACGATTGCCAGATGCGCAAAGCCTGCTTGCTTATTATCTTTGTATTTATGTAGCATGTCTATTCCTTTTTGTGTTTATGCTTTTATGCCCAGATTATTCGCTAGTTATAATTATGAGTCAATTGTCACGTTCATGACCATATAGTGAGCAAATACGTTACCAATACTGAAAGCCGAACCCTCCGCAAATGTCCCATCCTACGTTGCTGTATTCGCCACCATCCTTGCACTCAAGCCAGTGAAATAGCTAAACACCAATGGGTTAAGAGCGAAGAATAAAAGCGCGAGAACTATAAATATCTTAGACGTTTTAGTTAGTGATGAATTTTTATTTTTAGTTTTGTTCATACACTAATCATAACAAAATACCCCAGAAACTACTGAGGTATTTAAGTATAGGCAATTTGGCTCACAACGATAGAGCAAGTTATAACTATAATTAAGCAAGATTTAATGATTGCTTAGCTTGATTTTGGACGTAATAAATCGAGCAAAGCCATATTTGCGAAGAACAAATACTTACCAACCCTAACAGATTGCATTATTCCAATCTTTTCTAAACTCTTAAGATGACTCGAACCCGTTTGATACGTCACCTTCAATACTTCACCGTAACGCGTCGGCGTAATGAATGGCTGGCTAAAGATTGCATCAACCAAATCTCTTGAGTAGATTTTTGGTAATTCCTTACGGATCTTACGCTTTGTCTGTTCATGTAAGTCTTTGATTTTTAAGAGAGTATCCGTACTTTCTTTTGACTGCTCTTCGAACGCGGTGAGCATGTAGTTGATGTAGCCTGCCCAATCTCCCTTATCAGTCACATCACGGATAGCTTGATAGTACTCTGATTTATGATTATTAATGTAACCGCTAATAAAAAGTACTGGCAGATTTAGTAATTCGTAGTACGTTAGGCATAGCACCATCAGTATGCGACCCGTACGACCATTACCATCTCCAAACGGATGTATTGACTCGAACTGGTAGTGCGCAATTACTGTTTTCAGAATAGGGTCAAAGTCATCGTCTTCACTATGTATAAACTTTTCAAGATCAGTAATTAATTCTGATATTTTATTTGCTGGAGGTGGCGTATACACGACCTCTCTCGTCTTTTCATTGATAAGAGCGTTTTGTGTACGTCGATAGCCCTTCTCGTTAGGTATCAGAAGATCGTGGACTGTAATAATAAGACGAGTACCAATCGGCACACTACTCAACATCTCCAGTCCCTTTGCTAACGCATGATTATACCTCAACACCTCCTTATCTGCCGTCTGTTGTTCTGCCTCTGTAAACAGCTGAGCTTGCAGAACATCGGCAAGCGTAGTGACTATGTTTTCTATCTCAGAGCTCGCAAGTGCTTCTTTTAAGACAGTCGGGGAAAGTAAAAGTTGCGGATTGGGCAGCCCATAACAAGCTCCTTTAAGAATTCCGATCTGCTCTCTTACTCTAATCAACTGTTTATTAAATTGATTGAGATCTATGTCTGGGAAATCTTTTAGCTTGACTAGATTGTGTGGTTGATCCATCGTTTTATATCCATTTAGCTTTTAATATATGATACACAACATATTAAAAAAAGTCAATAATTTTAATATGTTAAGTTGCAAACATTAAGTCGGCTAATACGTGCCATTACTCGTATTAAGAGTTGTTCGATAATTTAATACGTGTTGCTCAATACATTAAACAAGCCGATAAATTTAGACCTAAGCAGAGATTCTTTAAATGGCCCTAGCTAACCTAACAATTCCGTTTTCGTCAGAAAAGCAAAAACACTCCGTTTACACGAAGTCTTATGCTTGGCTTCGGGGACGGCATGCCACTCACTTTGCTACATTGAACTGCGCGACCTACACTAGCTACTGCCTATAATTGGGCTATGGTTCCTGGCAAACTTATCAATTCTCTGATTCCTTAGCTTAATCAACATACTCGTCGTGTCCATGTACGAATGATACTCTTCGACATTTTTTGGAATAGGCGTGGAGAGGAACCCGTCAAAAGGTTTAGAGACATTCACGCTAATGTAATCCTTGGACACGTAGTCCTGCAGTAAAAAGAAATCAATGTAGCCTTTGAAATCTTCAAATAGCTGAAAGAAATCATCATAACGCTTGAATGTTTCGTATAATGGGCTTGTTTCACCCAAGTAGTAGCGACGGATACATTCGATTGTGAGATCTAGTCGATCGGCAATGAGATAATTCATGCCTTTTGCCCCGTTAATTGTACTCTTTCCATTAACACGATTGGAAGGCCAAACTGTTCTTGCGCCTATTGTTATAACAGCTTTTTGAAATGCTCTTAGCCTGCTGGGTTCAACTTCTGTTAAAAAGTGCTTTACGAATCGACTCCCTGATAACGTTACGGCACCCCAGTCACTAGATAGAAGATACTCCCCTAAATCGGAAAAATGATATAACCGATTGCCACTAACTTTTGTCAAAGTGAACATCTTACCGCTTGGAAGCGGCTTACTCCATAAGATACGGTGATATTCCTGCAACGTGGAGCTATATCTATCGGAATCTCTTTCCTCACCCCGACTATTTAAGCCAGCTTCTGTCTGAAAATCAAAGCTAACGTCAAGCATGCCCGTAGTTTCTGTACTTCTTTTCATATTTATACTATATCCAAATCCCCTAGGCAAACAAATATTAAAGCTCTTTGATGTAATCGCCGAGTGCTCTAAAAATCAATTATGGCTCCGGGGGCGGGATGAACGCTTCGATGATAGACTACTTCGTATTCCATCATCGGCTAAATTTTGTACAAATGAGACATTTGACAAAATTCGAACCCCTGCCTCAAATTCCGGCCCTGCAGAAAGACTATGAAAAACGCCCGAGCAAATGCTCGAGCGATTTTCATGGCTCCGGGGGCGGGATTCGAACCCGCGACCAATTGATTAACAGTCAACTGCGCTACCGCTGCGCTACCCCGGAATACTTAGCGTAGTATAGCAATTTTCACAGAGGTAATCAAGCGTTTTAGTAGCGGCGTTAGAGCATATTTTCGATACGCTCTTTGGCGGGCCGACCATGTTTTGGTCCGCCTATGCGCTTTGCTACGTACTTGCTGAGATGTATTGAAGGTATGTCAATGTATTTTCTAAACAAATATGCCACGCCAACTGCACTTGGTATATAGACAATAAATGTGATGAGTGCGGCTAGATTATACGGTAACTGTGCATACGATTTAAGAAAAATTATGGCTGCTAAGGAGCCTAATAATGGTATATGCGTAGCGTAAATTGAGTAAGAGATACTTCCCAAAAAGACAAATGGCTTCAATTCCAAAATAGCTTTTATTTTATGGCTCGTGAGAAGTAAAACTATAAAAATTACACTAGCAATAATATATAAAACAGCTTGGTTCAAAGAGTAAATCTGGGTAAAGTTAAGCGCTTGGTGAACAATGCCCAGATTATCAGTATTCTTCAGGTACGCGGGATAAGACGCCAAAAAAATTCCTGTCACAAGTAATAGTATTTTGTAGCCTTTTCGTATAGCACCTATTTTTTGGAAGAGATGATTTCGATTTACATACAAATCACAAAGTAACGCACCAATAATAAATGGGCTGTAGTAAGTGTTAATAGTCACAAGAATAAAGAAAATGTATAAAATCCAGCGTCTCTTATCGGTACCGGTAAGCGCAAGAAATGCAAAGACTATTAATGACCCAATTAATTCATAATAAATAGTCCACAGGACTATATTCAGAGAATTGCTCGCGTCAGGCTGCACAAGGAATGTTTGCACCAAACCCTGCCATAAAGCACCGTTAATATTTACCGCAAACTGCCAATACTTTTCAATCATGCTAGAACCAGTTATGTTGGCAAGTTCGGTGTTGTGATAGAGAGCAAACTTGAGAATAAAATACGAGAGTAGTACTGACGCTAGTACCATAGGAGCTAATCGAAAGTAACGTTTCACAGCGGCAGATATTAAATCGATTGCGTAGGTGTAAAATCCGAATGACAATACAAACCCACTCAAAATAAAGAAACAGTACACTGCAAAGTCCCCATTTATTAAGATCCCAAGCGGTGATTGAAGAATAAGTTCATCAAATCGAGTATGTGCCGGGCTTGTTGCTGAAACACCTTCTCGCATTGCAGGATAAAATGCGGCAGCAAAATGGCTGAACACCACAATCAGTGCAGCCAAGCCTCGCAGACTTTCTAGAGCAAGTATTTTTTGCATTATCTCCCTTATTAAATACCCACCCGAACTATCCCTAGTATAACATGCTAAGAGGTATAGACGCTGGTGTGAGAATACCCGCTAAAGCATTTCAAGTTTCTTTACAAGTTCATCGAGCTCAAGAAGCTTGAATGTTTGTATCATTGCGTTTTTTTGCGTGTCGTCATACTCTTTCTTATCAATCAACTCGGCTAGCTCTGTACTTAAGTCAATGGCCTCAGATTTTAATGTTGGTTCGCGTAAGGTAACGACTTCAAGGGAGCGAGCTGAATTATCATGTCGTCTTAAATAACCTTTCGCAATCAATCCATCGATATGTATAGCGACTGTAGAAACTGACTTGTAGCCGAGTGCACGCATAATTTCACGGTAACTCGGTCCATAACCATTGCCTTTAATAAAACCGTCAACGAAAGCAAGTAGTTCTTGCTGTTTTTTGCTAGCTCGCGCATTTTTTTCATTCATACTATAGTTATTGTATCTTTTTTCGCCGTATTTTTTTACGCGGTATTGTCTCATCATCTGGGAGATCGCGTTCTAAATCTCGTAATGAATCATCTTCTAAAAGTACTTTCCCTAATGTATACACATAGGCCACGTCATCACGCATGATAATGAAATGCATCGCATCGCCGCCCGCAGGACTAGCAACGATGGGCACTTTCAATTCTTCTTCCAGGTTCAACATGTCATCAAATGTCTGCACACTGACAATTTTTCTATCTTCTAGATCGGTTGGCTTGTTTGCCCGAATAATGATTCCGTCGTGATAGCGATATATTCTGTCTAACTCGCGCTGGTACGGTGTCTTAAATATCTGTCGACGCATGCCGTAAATAACTGATACTAATCCTAAGATTATAAATACGCCAATAGCTATTTTTTCATACAGTTTCACCGCATCTTGTGTGTTTTTTACTTTTTTCGTAATTACCTGCTTGGAATCTTCCTTCTCAAACTTGTTTGAAATCGTAAAGAGCGGCTGATCAAGCGGCATTGAAACGGTTGATACACGAATATCGTCAAATGGCGTACCGTCAACAGTACCAGATACTCTGACTGTAAAAACAATTGACGCGTCTGAAGTAATCGGCACCGCTAAAGCTGTTTTGAAGTTATCGAGCATTTTCCGATACTCTGCAAATGGCATCGTTACGGAAGGCTCAAAACTAATATTCTTACCTGTTCGTGTTTCGACGACAGGTTTTATAAGCGGAAATTCTTTCGACCAGACTTTTGAAACATTTTTCTGGTCGGCGCCCAAAGTATACTTCGCTTGTACCGTTGCTACAGCGCTATACATGGTGGATAGTTCGGCACTTCGGGATGCGGCATATGTATAGTGCAGCGTGGCATCAACCGATTTGGTGAGGTCGGCTACGTAGGCCGTATTGCCTGCCCCAGGTGTAGTGCCGTAAAAGCTACTTTGGAAATAATTCACGCCGGTTTCGACGGATTGGTTTATCTTGTAGGAATAGGCCGCCCGAGGAACGGTAAGGGTTTCGGCTGGCTGCTGACGCACATCGTAGAAAATGATGCCCGCCACACCTAAAAGAAACACACCGAATACAACGAAGCCAACAGGCCGTTTCTTTTTCGGTTGACCCGTTACGTCGAGTGTCATGCCTTCCCTTTTGTATTCATGCTATTTAAAAAATTCATTCAGCCATACAGTCGGATACCCAATGTATGGTATCTGCGCCCGTATGATGCCCACTATTTGATTCGCCTGCACCAATGGATCCGGGCTAGGGCTGTTGTCACCCTGCGTGGTAAACACGCGTTTTCCAGAGCCATCCACAGCGAAATCTATATTTGTCACCCTGTGTGTGGTGGTGTGTCCAGGTGCCTTATATTGTACAATGTCGCCGACCCTTACGTCCATTGCGCTTACCTTTTTCACAATCACCATCGAGCCCCGACTGAATACCGGTTTCATACTGTTGGACATAATTACTTGAGGTTCGTAACTAAACGCACCCACCATGAAAAATGCTAATACCACGGAAACGGTAAGGAACATCACGTCATATGCTCGCCGAGCGTGGCGGTAGTGTCGGCCATTTACTGCTAGCTCTTTTCGGGTACGATCTATTGCGATATACGTTGCCACCACAAGTAATAACAAAGCAATGCCAATCATGTACCAGTCATACTTCGGTATGATTGGTGGCACATACAATATGGCGACGAAACCTAGACGGAAGGTCAGCTGCGGGCCGAGTCCGGCATTGAAGGCAAGATATGTAAGTAAGAAGCTACAGGCAATATACGGCATAACGGTAGATATGCCGAATTTCACATAATCGACCGTAGTATGTAAATCAACAAGATGTGCCAATCCGATTTGTTCGCACGCAAATACCAGGCTTACGATAACACCAAACCATATCACGTTGCGTCGCCCTGCGAGCAGCATGATACCATGACGCACATATTCAACACCGATCGCCGCCACACCGAAGGCAGCCATGTTGATGACGATAGCCTGCCAGCTGACTGCGACCGCATTATACGAATACGTCACTATCATGCCCGACAAGAAGTACGCGACGAACCAAACAGCCAATACCGACCCAACTAGCAGTGCTCGCTCAGTCTTGTGCCGCATCCTATCGTGTTGGCCGCCAAGCACGAAACGGGTGATAACCGCTGCAACTATGGCCAAGGCTGGCTGAAGTAAGTAGGTCGCGTTTGCAGTACTTACAATGCTTAGTTTTTGTGCAAGTATCGGCACGATAATCACTACGCCCATCATGCCCAGCAACCACCAGGCAGGCGGCTTTACGCCATAAAGCTTACGAAACATCAGGGTGTTCCCTTTATGGTTGCCGTAACTGTCCAGTTTTGGCTGGTGGAACCAAGCGTCGGAGTGAATATGTAGGTATCACCCGGGTCAATCGGCTGCGTACTCGTAATCAGCAGCTGCGTAGAATTGGTGGTATAGGATACTCCCGCCGGCATGCTAACCACCGAACGGGCGGTCGTCCATGGTACCGTGATTTGCCACGCGCTCAGCGTGAAAGCAGAACTGTTGGTAACTGTGAAGGTTACCGGCCACTGGTACACAGACCCGACTCTCGTACGTGTACCCTGTGACACGCTGACGGTCAGGCCTGAGATGGTTTGAAAGCCCGCAATGTAGGTACCCGAAACATACACGTTTTGCAACGTATAGTCTGCCGTAGCCGTTCTGAACGAAATCGTGAATGTGCGAGTGGCACCACTGGCAATTGTTCCGTTACCCGAACCGTTCACAATGGTCAATGTTGTCGACGCCATAGTACAAGTGACCGTACCGGGGCAAGTGCGGTTTGTAAAATCAGATGGCAAATCAAACTTTATCTGCCAAGCGGTGACAGAAGTCGGACCGTTATTTCTCACGGTAATGGGAATCGAGTAGTTTTTCAAGCTACCTACTGTGGTAACTGTTTTGGTATAGGTAAACAGAAGATATTGTGACGACACATACAGCGGGATCGAAGGTGTCGCATTCACAGAAAGATCCTGACTGAACAGTGCATAGGACATACTGCATAGCAAAACTGGTATCACGAGTAACGTAGCGACGTACCGGATAATGACGTTGTTCTTACGGAAGCGTCGCGTACCCACCGCCCAATTTTCCTACGGAGTATTCTGCACGTAATTAAAGGTGATGGTAGCCGCTTTGTTCGCGCCTGCCGGGTTGGTGGTAGCGCTAGCCGACCAGGTGGTAGTTACGGTAGCCGTGGCGGTTGCGCCAACGGCAAGTATGTCATTCACGGCTACGCCACTTATTGCATAGGTTATATAGGTAGGTGCTCCGGCATTTATAGACGTAAGGTCAGTTATGGAGTTTAATTTCGCGCTGATGTTGCCATTATTCTTTATAGCAACTTGGTATGATGAAGTTGCGCCTGGGTAGGCTAGATCGACATTAAAGGTGGCCGAGGTAGTAGTAAACGTCGGAGTGCTTACATGGTCGGTTGCGCCCACTTGTGCCGTCGGCGTAATACCTGTGATTCTGACATCCCAGTTGCCCGTGGCTGTGGCCGTACCGTTAATGGTCAATGTGGTTGCGAAAGAAGCATAGGCAACAGAGGCTGCGCTGACGATGATAAGGGCAATTGCTACGAATTTATTTTTCATAAGATATGCTTGTTGGTATATGTGAGTATCTATGCGAATTATACAACGCTCTCCCCTTACACACAAGTGCGCGCCTCTTTACAAAGCGCGCACTTTTTTAGTTCGATACGATATGCTCTAAGTGTTCTGTGCGAAGCCGTAATTTAGCACTGCAGTCTTCGATGCGGTCGTCACGTTAGTGTTGGCAGTACCTTGCCACGTTACCGTTACAGTCGAAGTAACTGTGTCACCAGGAGCCAGGGGGTCGTTAACTGCTACGCCGCTCACAGTGTATTTCACGTCTGATGGGTCAGCCGCGTTGATAGCAGTCACATCTGGGATAGAGCTAACTTCCGCGTTGATGTTACCAAGGTTTTTCATGACCACGTCGTAGGTTGCAGTCGCACCGGGGTACGCCAAGTCAACGTTGAAAGTCGCAGTCGTCGCGTTAAACGACGGCGTGCTGGCGTGATCCGTTTCACCCGTACCTGAAGTTTTGGTAATGCTGATGATCTCTACGTCCCAGTTACCTGTTACGTTGCTCGTACCGTTGATGGTAAGAGTCTGCGCGAAGGCTGCGTATGCGACAGAGGCCAGTCCTACCAGGACAAGCGCTGCGACAATAAGCTTGTTTCTCATTTTTATGTATTCCTTTTATTAGTGATTTCTAGCCATAGCATACAACACTTTACCATAAGCGGCAATAGAAATATGATAGCTCTTGGTTTAACGCCCCGCGTGTGCCAAAATTACCCCTGTTAATCCCCACCATACAAGCGCGACAGTATCATCCACCCACACAGGCAGTAGCAAGCCGATTACGGCCATGGCAAGCCCGCTTGCGAACAGCCCGGTCGCCTGCCAGTTCCGCCTCAGGGTCCACAGGTTCACCAAACTTACTATGGTTATCGCAGAAAATAAGGCAAGCCCCAGCCAGCCACTTTCCCTTGCAACGAATAAGAAGTAGTTTTCTACGACGGTAGGCTTGGTGTTATCGGCATAGAGCGAGGCTGAACCAGTGCTGCCGATACCGCTTCCTAGTGGAGTACGCAGGGCAGACGTATAGCTCTCCTTCAAAGAACGAACATGTTCGCTATTTGACTTTCGTACCACTTTCGACTCAGGGTCCTCGTGCATGATGACATTCGCATACCAATCTGTCTGCTGAATAACCACCAGGCCGCTCCCAACGATAACTGCAGCCACCGCCAAACCATATAGCCACTTCCTCGAGATGCGTTGAATCATGGCAGCGCCCACCGCCAAAACCGCGATGATTGCCCCCAGGTAGGCACTTCGTGAATAGGTGGCGAACAGTACCGCCACGACACTAGCTATTATTAGCACCAGTAAAAGATATTGCCGCTGCGTAAGGTCGCGGCGGTGGCGTATCCACCAGGCACTTATTAAGCCCAAAAGAATAACCATAAACGCTCCAAGCGGATTTGGCCCGCGCAAGGTACTGTTTATGCGTACAAAATCAGGGTTTTTGTCGATAGTGCTATACGGGGTGATAGTGTCGTTGCCATACCCAATGCGCGTCAGGATGTCATCAGGCAGTACCGCAATTTGTAGCAGCCCAAAGCCGACCACTAGCACGGCACCAGCTGAAACTGCCTTCAAAGCCCAGCGTGGTGCTCGCGGCTCGATAAGTGCGAATACATATGAAAGTAGGAAAAATGCCACGAAACGAAGGTCAATCATCAACCCAGCCACAGTAGCGAGCGTGCCGTGACCCGAAAAAAATGCGAGCACCAGGAGCAACAACACATATACGGTCATCAAACGCACCAAGGTGCTCTGCCATAGTGTCGGCCAAAGTTTATGGCGTGTTACCAAAATGAGTGCCGGTATGCCAAGCACCAGCATAAGAAGCTCTTTCCATGCCTTCACAAGCAGTGCGTAATCCGGAAACGCCGAGCCTAGCGCCACACTGATTGGTGCATGCAGCACTATGCCAAAGAAAATCACCAGTAGGCCTGCTGCATATATGCGTCGTAGCAGTCGTTCGCTCATCCCCTCTAGTATAGCGAAAAATGCTATACTAAAACTACTTATGCCCAGCCGCGATGCGAAATTCTACAGCTTAATCCTGGTTATTGCCGACATGTTCGTGCTGGTGCTTGCCTTTACAATCGCCTATATCGTGCGTATTCAGTACGATCCGCGCCCGTTACTTGTACCCGTGTACGCCCAAACGTACATCACCTCATTCCTCACTCTTATGCCATTTTGGATTCTGATTTTCGCGTCACTAGGCTTGTACCAATCAACTACCTATAATCGCCGCCTGGTGGAATGGAGTAAAATCGCTATCGGTTCACTCATCGGTATACTGCTCGTTATTGGCTGGGAATACGTTACTGGTCAGCGCATCTTTCCCGCTCGTCTAGTGGCCGTATATGCACTTATTGGCTCTTTCGTCCTGTTGGTGCTTGAACGTGAATTCCTACGTTTCATTCGTAGCCTGATGTTCCGTTTTGGTCGGGGCACTAGCAAAGTACTCATTATCGGGAATAGCGACGCCACCTACGATATTGCCGAGGAACTTTCTAAAACACACAAAAGCGGGTATGAAATCGTTGCCATTGCAGGGCCAAAACGCCTCATCCCAGATTCTATGGCTGTCCGTCATTTCCAGACGGTCGAGCAAGCATTGGCAAACTTAGAAGAACTTAAAATTTCTACCATTATCCAAACAGACCTCTACGACTCTGCCGAACGCAATCAGCAAATACTCGGCGCTGCACAGGTAAATCATATTAAATACTCGTTCATCCCTGGTGAAGCGGAATTCTATACAGGTAAAAACACTGTTGATGTATTTCTTGGGTACCCAATGATTTCAGTCAGTCAAACTCCGCTCATCGGTTGGGGCGCCATCGCAAAACGCATCTTCGATATTATCGTTTCCCTATCTCTGCTTATCATCCTGTCGCCAATCTTCCTGGTAATCACGCTATTCCAGCTGCTTTTCAACTCTGGGCCAATATTCTACGTGTCAAATCGCCTCAGCCAGTTTTCAAAGCCAGTCCGCCTAATAAAATTCCGCAGCATGAACCCGAAATACGGTAAGAAAGATGCCGCGCAAGAATTTAGAGAGATGGACAGAGAAGATCTTGCAAAAGAATACGAAGAAGATCACAAGGTAAAAAATGACCCTCGCATCACGAAATTCGGTAATTTCCTGCGTGTCACATCGCTCGACGAATTACCCCAAATAATCAATGTATTGAAGGGTGATCTCAGCCTGGTCGGTCCGCGCCCCATCTTGCCCCAGGAAGTAAAATTTTCTGAAGGAAAAGCCGCACTGCTTCATAGCGTGAAGTCTGGTGTTACAGGCCTATGGCAAGTATCCGGCCGAAGTGAGCTTAGCTTCGACGACCGTATCGAGCTTGAAACGTTCTATGCGCAAAACTGGAGTTTCTGGCTGGATATAAAAATCCTGTTCAAAACTCTTGCCGTCGTGATTCGTCGCCAAGGCGCAAAGTAGGTTTTTAACAATAGTGGGCTTGTAGTCGCTGATGCCAAGTTGGGCTTCGGCAGCATAGAAGTTACGGAAGAGGTAGGTACGGGTGGGGTCTTCACCGTTGGCGCTGATACCGTTACGCGCTAGGTACAGAGGTTGGTACAAGATTTGGTTGTTTTATATTAGAGCTGAGCAGGGACATAACCTGCAGCTTCCGCTTCAGCATCTGTACAAAAGTATACTCCACCCACAACGGGTCCGCTGTTATTTCTATCATCAATTGAGTGATACACAAGCTTAGTTGATTGAAAACTTTCACTGAATCCTACTACTACTTTTTCTGTCCCACATCGTTTCTGGGTTGCCCTGTATTCACTCATATTAACGGAGTTATCTATGCCTTGTCGGATTAGCAGGTACGCTACGATAGCTACTGCAATAATTGCAATGATAGTCCCATACAGTAACTTTCGTTTTGGAATTGGTTTGGTAAGCCATGTGGTTGCACTCACTGATTTTTTTGATCTGTTCGTATCTTTTTTACTCACAACTTACTCCTTGTGGTACGTCTTTCCACTTCATTAATAGTAACTGTCTGGTGGGTTGGGTGGCAAGCTTGATGTTTGTGGTATTGGCTTGGCTGTCTGGTTGGTAGGCTATACAGATGTCGTTACTTGGGTTGGTGGAGTTATGTTTACGTGCCAGGATGATGGGCCATTGTTTGCCGTTAGAATCTGTAGTGAAAGTAAGGTGGTTAAACACCGGGCTGTAGCCGACATCTTTGCTGGTGGCGAGGAGGTTCCAAGTTTGAATAGGTTCGGTGCCTCTAGCGGCTGCGGTACCTGTGGGGCTGTCGATCCTTTCGACTACTAAAAACCTCGTATATACTGTTTATTTACTGCATCCTGTTCGGAACACAAATATTCATTATGAACCCCCCCCCGGGTATGTAGTTTCCAGGTAACCAGTATGTTGTCTGCCCTCCCCAGAAATTCGTGTGTGTGGTCTTCACCGGCACTCCCCCACACTTCACCACATAGTAACCGAACTTCATGAAGCCGGTAACGAAGATGTCGAGGATGAGGATAGCCACTATGATGAGTAGTACGACTTTATGCTTTGCGAACCAGTTGATTTGGGGTTTTATCTTTTCCACCATCTCAAACTAACTAATCCTAAAACCCCTTAATGAAACCGTTTGCTTCGGCATCAGTTGAGGTGCAAAAGTAGAGTGTGTTCGCTCCCCCTGGGAAATAATTGCCAGGCGTGCTATAGAACGACGAACGCTCAACTTGAAAAGGTGTGTATCCTTGCATCTTAACGCTCACCGGCACTCCCCCACACTTCACCACATAGTAGCCGAACTTCATGAAGCCGGTGACGAAGATGTCGAGGATGAGGATGGCGACTATGATGAGTAGTACGACTTTATGTTTTACGAACCAATTGGTTTGGGGTTTTGATGGTGTGTTTAGTTTACTCACAGGCTACTCCTTGAGGTACGTCTTTCCACTAGAATCTTGACTGTACGTACCCAGCTGCCTCGGCATCAGTATCCGTGCAGAAATATACACCCCCTACAACAGTATGTTGACTCTGTGTATCAGAAGTAGAATAGTAGTACTTCCCCTGGCCCCCAATAGAATTAAACCCAATGGCTAAATTTTTTGAATTACACCTCTTTTGTGCTGCATAATAGTCTGCGCTATTTTCAGATGTATATCTAGCCCAAATAAACAGCAGGAGACCACTTAGAGCAACGACTACAAGAAATGCGATAGCAATCCTTAATAGAGAAACTTTGGTTGTTAAAAGTTCACTAATGTTTTTCTTTCGTTTTCGTTTATTCACAGGCTACTCCTTGTGGTACGTCTTTCCACTTCATTAATAGTAACTGTCTGGTGGGTTGGGTGGCAAGCTTGATGTTTGTGGTATTGGCTTGGCTGTCTGGTTGGTAGGCTATACAGATGTCGTTACTTGGGTTGGTGGAGTTATGTTTACGTGCCAGGATGATGGGCCATTGTTTGCCGTTAGAATCTGTAGTGAAAGTAAGGTGGTTAAACACCGGGCTGTAGCCGACATCTTTGCTGGTGGCGAGGAGGTTCCAAGTTTGAATAGGTTCGGTGCCTCTAGCGGCTGCGGTACCTGTGGGGCTGTAGTCGGTGATGCCGAGTTGGGCTTCGGCGGCATAGAAGTTACGGAAGAGGTAGGTGCGGGTGGGGTCTTCGCCGTTGGTGCTGATACCATTACGGGCTAGGTAGAGAGGTTGGGTGTTGTCTGGTTGACCGTTGTGATCTATGTCTGCTTGAACAGGCTCAACACGACATGTGCTTGTTCCTTGGGCTGTTAGTTTGAGAACACGCACTTGACCCGGCTCTACCTTAGCGAGTGATTCAGGCTGGTACTCGACGCAGCCGTAGTCGCCAGCACGAAGTGATACTACAGGAACAATAGTATTTGCAGGCATTGTGATTATGTTGGGCTCGTAATTTGTCATCCTAAAGTTAGCGTAAGGTGCCGTATCTGGGATACTTGTCGGGGCAGCAGTGCGGTATGCCTTTCCTTGGCTCGCACCAACAATAGCCCATCCGTCACCATCGGGGTCGCTATCGTCGCTCACTCCAGTAAGGGCCGTCGCATTAACATTACGTTCTAGATACAGGTAGTTGGCGCGCTCTGGTTGACCCCCATACGTTCGATTGGAATCGCCCTCTCTGAGACGATACGGTGCTTTTGGAGTTGAAATGGCAGGATCGCAAGCATCGTCTATCCCATCAGCATCAACGTCTTGGTATATCGGAGTAATGAATAGACACTTATCCGTAGAATCGAGAATCCCATCGTCATCAACGTCTTGTGGATTACTTCCTTTTACAAAAAAGTTTTCGACATATTGCACAGGATTACCTGCTGGGGATGTGCCGCTAAACACAAGCTTGTGATAACCAACGGGGAAATTGTTTGGTATGGTCATCGTAAACCTAACTTGTCCATTTTGATCGGCAACGTAACTTCCGATATTTTCAGGGTTTGAATAGCGACTAGCATACACCAGAGATCCACCTTGGTAGGACAGTGGTGCCGATATACTCTCATAGGTTCCACCTTGTATTAAAACGTGTTCGCTAAGTGTTTTTACTGGTAACACTGCTGTAACATTTCCACGCGCTCCGGCAAAATAATCGGGGTAATTTGGTGGAGCGACGGAATTATCCGCATTCGCATTAGTGCCAAATGGTGTGTCACCAATCGCTGTCTCAATCGTATCTGCTATTCGTACATGTCCAGCTGCATTAGGGTGATACAGATAGTCATTTAATCCGCCAGACCCTGTGGCTTGTACCCACCATTCGTCGCGGGCACCAGTAACGTAATCTGTAGTAATACCCTCGCATAGTCTTCCTCCATCAAGGCTATGCTCAACATCAATATACTGAGCCCCAGCAGCTTTCGCCGCAGACTGAATTACTAGATTCATATAACTCGTCGCCTCATTCATCAGATGTCGCTCTTTCTGATTTGCATAGCCCGCACTTAATAAACAGGGAGATCCCGAATCTGCAATAAATTGAGGATAGCCGATAACGTAAATTTTTGAATCCGGCGAGGTGTTACGAATTTGTTCATACAATGTTCTCAGTGGAAAAAACTCATCATGTATCAATCGAGCTAGGCGCTGCCTATCTTCACCATCGTTAGTCGCGGATGAACATTCTTCATTCGCGTGCTGTACACATTTGGCAATCATTTCTCCAAATCCGACATCATTGCCGCCAATGCTAATTGTGATTACACGCGGCTTGTACTTCTCGACAAACTTTATTTGCTCGATTCTGCCTGGTATGAACTGGTTAATTGCATCAGACTGGTACTGAACCTCCTGGGCAAAATATTTTAATCGATCATCTTGTCCATCGTATGTCGTGCTGTTTCGCATTAATGGATTGGCGCCTACATAAACATCTGGTGTTGTAGCGCCAGAGCACGCGACAGAATGTACCGAGCTGCTATCCATAGAGTAGTGGTCGCGTAGTAAAAATGGATAGGAATGGATACTAACATGACATAGCTCACTCGGAGGCGTAGTCTCATCTGTGTGAGGCAAGAAATAACTGTGATTTATCTGACTATCAGTATTAAAATCACCTTCACCACTACTGTAGGAGTCGCCGAGTGCGAGGTAGTCAAGTCTTTGCGTATTAGTATACCCATGCGCGCTCAACGTTACCTTCACTTCACTATTACCGCCACTTGGAAGCGCGTACACCACCAGTTGCCCACCATCATCACTGAAGTCTGGTTTTTCGTTCGTTACACTGCTATTTGCACCCAAAGCTGAATTCACGGCATCGGATACATTCCGGCTTTCACATGGGTTTGATAAGCTAGCGCTCTTCCATACACTTTGATATTTGCTGGCTGTTTGCCCGCAGTTATCCACATTGTAGATTACCGGCTGCCAACCTGTTCCATTTGAGGTTTCTGCCACGCTCGTACCGTCGTTACTTATTGCCAAGAGGCTAGAGCTGCTGGTGTACGGCGCAAGTCGTGTCGCTGTCATGCTTTCAAGATTAAATCGAACCAATCCCACATCTTTCAAGTTCATAACTTCCCATTTGCCGTTGTGTGAAATGGCTATTCCCTGCGGTGTATAGTCAAGACTACCATTTTCGTCTTCCCCAAGATTGTAGAAAAAGTTGTCTGCGGGCTCGTAATATTTATTTGAGCCATTGTCTACTAGAGTGAGTTTGCTTAATAAATTTTTTACAACCAATGTATTAAAAATGAAATCGTCGGTTTCTGGTGATGGTAATACATAGTTATATGACGAGAAGCCGTAATTATTTACCGGGTCCATTTTTGTGCTGTCGCCAGTCGAAACGAAGAGTCTACCGTCTGATATTGCATAATGAAAAGATTTCGCAGTAAATAAACACACGCTCTTGTCGGTATAGCCCTGCCACGAATACGTTACTATCTGCACTGTTTGGTTCTTGCAGTCGCCATAGCCTGAATATTGCGTAGAGGTTACATCTTTTGAACCAGTAAGGTCGCCGCTCATCCACGAAAAACCACTCGCATATGATGTACTCGAGAAGATAACTTGGCCGAAGCTAAGAGCAGACATAAGCCCGATAAAAGTTAATAAGATATTAATTTTACCTCTAAGATTCCACATATCACCCCCAAACATACTTATAGTTTAAATTATGCTTAGAATATGCTCAATAGCAATCGCAACGCTATTTGCACAGTGCGGTTGAAAGAACGATATACTAGGTACATGAATAAACCGCGTGTTGCAATTGTGCATGACTGGCTGACGAATATGGGCGGAGCTGAAGTAGTGGTGCTGGCGCTGGCGGAAGCATTTCCTGGTGCGCCAATTTACACGAGTACATATGTACCTGAAAAAATGTCGGCATTTAAAAATTTAGATATTAGAACGACGCGTTTGCAGAAGATGAGCGGGCCAATGGCCAAACTCCATAAGTTTTTACCAACCCTTCGCGTGAAAGCTTTCAAAGAACTTGATCTTTCGGAATATGACATTATTATTAGTTCCAGCAGCGCCGAAGCCAAACAAGTGCGAAAAACTCGTCCCGATCAGGTGCATATCTGTTATTGTCATACGCCAATTCGCTACTACTGGAGCCATTACGAGGAGTACAGACGTGACCCCGGCTTTGGGAAATTAAATTGGCTGGTACGCCTTACAATGCCGGTGCTGATACCGCGCCAACGGAAGTTGGATTACCAGGCCGCTCAGAATGTCGACGTATTCCTTGCAAATTCAACTGAAACGCAAAAGCGTATCAAGCAGTTCTACAATCGTTCAAGCACCGTAGTATACCCGCCTGTCGATACGAAGCTATATTCACCAGAGCGTGAACGCCAAGATTACTTTGTAACTGTCGGCAGACAGGTCCCCTATAAGCACCATGACCTGGCCGTCGCCGCATGTACTGAACTCAATGTGCCGTTATATGTATTTGGAAACGGGCCAGAACATCAAAAGCTCGTCAAGATGGCGGGTAAAAATGTAACATTCTATACCGACCGTAGCGGTGATGCATCAGACGAGAATTTGCGCAAAACACTTGAATCGGCAGGTGGATTTATTTTTCCGTCAGAAGAAGATTTCGGCATCGTATCAGTAGAGGCTCTGGCTGCCGGAGCACCCGTGATAGGCTACGCAAAAGGCGGCACTACAGATATAGTACAAGACGGAGAAACGGGAGTGCTATTTAAAGAGCAATCTGCTGAAGCAATAAAAGCAGCCATTCAAAAGGTTAAGACCATGCAGTTCTTCCCTAGCAAGCTCAATCGCACCGCCCGGCGATTTGATAAAACACTGTTTATTACCAAGATTCGAAAAATTGTTGCGGATAACGTAAAGTAGCTATTCTACTGTGACGCTTTTCGCCAGGTTTCGCGGCTTATCAACATCATTACCTCTGGCTACGGCAATGTTATAGGCGAATAATTGCGATACGACGTTGTATACAAGCGGTGTGAGATGTTTCAGTGTGGTAGGAACACGTAGCAAAGTTTCAGCCTTGATGTCTTTATCGCTGTTGGTAATCACTAGCACGTGCCCACCGCGCGCCTGCACTTCAATCACATTGCTAAGCGTTTTTTCATACAGCCAGCCATCGTCTATAAACGCAACTTCAAAAAATGCATCATCTACCAAGGCAATGGAGCCGTGTTTCAACTCACCTGCCGGTTGACCTTCTACGTGCAAGTAGCTGGTTTCTTTCAGTTTCAAGGCACCTTCAAGCGCAGTGGGGTACAATGTATCCCGCCCTAGATAAAAGGCATGTTCATAGTCTTTATATTTTTCGGCAGCTTGTTTTATTTCGTCTTGTTTGTCACGCAGTACCATTTCAATTTCATCCGGCAAGGCATCGAGTTCTGCAATATATTCACGTAGTGTTTGCATATCTAGGCCTTTTGCTTGCGCCATCATCAGGCTGAATAGTAGCAGTGCGGCAACCTGCGAAGTAAATGCTTTGGTGCTGGCCACCGAAATTTCCGGACCAGCGTGTAAATATACACCGCCATCTACTTCACGCGCAATCGTAGAGCCTACCGCATTAATAAATCCGAGGCAGCGCACTCCGCGTTGTTTCAATTCTTTCAAACATGCCAGAGTATCAGCCGTCTCGCCTGATTGTGATACGAACAGCGCAACTGCATTCTTCGGAACATTCATTTTGCGGTAGCGTAGTTCACTGGCAACTTCCACGCGCACTGTTACGTCATCAGTAAGGCGCTCGATATAGTAACTCGCCAGCAGCCCGGCATACGATGCGGTGCCGCACGCAACGATAATGATATGCTCTATGTTTCTGAGTTCCTCATCATCCATATGGATACCACCTAGGCGCACTAAATCTTCACTCTTTTTCAAACGTCCACTAAGAGTTGAGCGAAGGCTGGTTGGCTGTTCCATGATTTCTTTTAGCAGGAAATGGTCGTAGCCTTGTTTTTCGATAGCCGCAAGGTCGGTTTCAATCTTTTCAACCACCACGCTAACAGGCTGTGCGTCTAGATCGAGTAATTCCACGCCAGAGCGAGTACATACAGCCAGTTCGCCATCTTTCAAATAAATTGCGTTGTCGGTGTGGCCTAATAAAGCAGCCGCATCGCTCGCTACAATAGTTTCGTCATCCCCCACGCCAATAATAAGCGGGCTACCCAGCCGCGCTGCAACAATCTTTTCTGGTTCACGCATGCTTACAACCGCAATGCCGTAGGTACCTTTTACTAGTTTCAACGCCTGCGTCACAGCATTTTCCAGCTTCACGTCCTCACGTCGATACAGCCGCTCAATTAGCGCTGCCAACACTTCCGTATCAGTTTCACTCACAAATTCGTGGTCAGAAAGGGTACTTTTCAGTTCTTGATAATTTTCAATAATGCCGTTGTGTACCAAGTAAATGTCGCCTGCCCTATGTGGATGCGCGTTTGTTTCACTTGGTTCGCCGTGCGTCGCCCAACGGGTGTGTCCGATGCCAACGGTGTCATGACGCTCGTCGTTCTGCACCTTGCTCACCAATTCAGCCACTCGGCCCTTTGCCCTCAGCAGCGTGGCTTCATCTCCAAGTGTGACTATCCCAGCAGAATCATACCCGCGGTATTCAAGCCTCTTCAAGCCGCCTAGCAGTACATCTTGCGCTTCTTTATTGCCGATATACCCGACGATTCCGCACATATTCTAGCCTTGTATCTTCTTTGCAATGTCACCGACTTTATGTGCCACATCTTTGCGAGCAACAAGTATGCCCTCTGGGGTGTTCACAACCACTACGTTATCGAGCCCGATAACTGCAACAGGTTTACTCTTTTCATCGTTACGCACATAGCTGTTTTCCGTATCCACAACATGCACGTTCTCACCTTCTTGGTAGTTTTCAGTCGCATCTTTTTCGCTTGCCTCGTGCAAATCTTTGAAGTTGCCTATGTCGAGCCAGTCAAAGCGGGCCGGAACTACCAACAAATTGTCCATTTTTTCAGATAAACCAACGTCAATCGTGGTGTTGGTAAATGTAAAGTAGGCTTGGTTGTATTCTTCGCTACCAATTTCTTTCTCATGAAGTTCTTCGTATTCCTCATACAGTTCTGGTGCGAACTTCTGCATAGATTCTAAGAATGCATCGGTAGTACCAATGTAATATCCTGAGTTCCATAGGTAGCTACCTTGTTGAATATATTGATTCGCAACCGCTATGTCTGGCTTTTCTTTAAATGAGACCACGTTATATACGCCCGTTCCTTCTACTTCGTCACCACGTTCGATATAACCTAGTGGCGCAGGATAGGTTGGCTCTATCCCAATGGTCACTAGACGATTCTGACTAACCGCAATGGCTGCTGCCTGCTGAAACGAGTCTTGAAAGCCCGCGATGTCACGTACGTGGTGATCTGCCCAAATGAAAGCAATAGGATCATCCGTAGCATGTTTACGCGAAATAGTATCAAGCGCCAGAATGTAGCAACTTGCTGTGCCACGTAGGCCTGGTTCAATAATCAAATGCTCATCGTCCAGCTCTGGAAATTGGGCTTTGATATCATTCACGAGCCTTGCTTCAGGCACGATATATACATCTGAAGACATGTCGCGCACTCTGTCGTAAGCCTCCTGAAGAGGAGAAATTCCATTAATTAGTGGTATGAGCTGTTTCGGTTTTTTGTGGGTCGAAAGTGGCCACAGGCGAGTACCTGATCCGCCAGCAATAATGACTGTAATCATGACTGTATTATACGCTACCAGCTGAAAATACTCCTATGCTTACTGGTATACTCATAGCATGGAACTTTCCTTTTGCCGCCGCTGTGGCGCTAGGCTTGAACACGTTATAGATAATGCGTATGTTTGTGAGAATAAACATCCGATTTATTTAAATTCTCTCCCTACCGTAGGAATATTTCTGGTGGACGACCAACACAACGTACTACTCGCCCGACGTGGCATTGAACCGCACAAGGGTATGCTCGACTCAATAGGCGGCTTTGTAGATGGGGAAGAAACATTTGAGCATGCAGCCATTCGTGAACTTGAAGAAGAAACAGGTATCGTGAATGTAGATACGGATGAATTACATTACCTTACTAGCGCCGTGGGGCACTATCCATTTGAAGGCGAAGTGCTGAGCGTTGTGACCATATATTTCTGGCTGCGAGTAAAAGATGGTGTATCCTTCACCGCATCAGACGACGTGGCGAGCCTGGAATGGTTCAAACTTAATGAAATTGATCATTCCGAGCTACATGATATTGATACGCGAGCTGGTGTTACGGCCCTACAGAAAACTCTAGGTTAAGCTCGCCTTTACCTCTAAGGTTCGCTATACTAAAAGTATATGAAGCTACTTGTCACAGGTGGTGCTGGGTTCATTGGGTCGAACTTTGTGCACTACACCCTCAACCACAGACCCGAATATGATATTACTGTTATCGATAAACTCACCTATGCAGGCAATCGAGCAAATCTTACACCAGTGCTAGATAAAATCACATTAGTTGAAGGTGATATCTGTAACGAGCAGCTTATGGACTCACTTGTTGCCGATACCGATATTGTGGTTCATTTTGCGGCTGAAAGCCACAACGACAATAGTTTGCGTGATCCATGGCCATTCCTAGAAACAAATATAATTGGCACGTATCGTATCCTAGAAGCTGTCCGCAAGCATGGCAAACGCCTTCATCACATTTCAACAGATGAAGTGTTCGGCGACTTAGAACTTGATGACCCAAACCGTTTCAAAGAAACGACACCTTACAACCCTTCCAGCCCCTACTCAAGCACGAAAGCTGGTTCAGACCACCTGGTACGTGCCTGGATACGAAGTTTCGGCGTACAGGCTACCCTTTCGAACTGCTCAAACAACTACGGCCCCTACCAGCACATCGAGAAATTCATTCCACGTCAGATTACGAATATCCTGAGCGATATAAAACCAAAGCTTTATGGTACTGGCGAGCAAGTGCGCGACTGGATACATGTAGATGACCACAACGAGGCTGTGCATTTGATTCTCGACAAAGGTGTGATGGGTGAAACCTATATAATCGGTGCAGATAACGACCATGTGAACAATAAGATGGTTATTGAATTGATTTGCGAGCTGATGGGCAAAGGCAAAGACTGGTACGAGCATGTTAATGATCGCCCAGGTCATGATCTCCGCTACGCCATGGACAGCACGAAGCTACGGGAACAACTAGGTTGGAAACCACGTTTTACCGACAACCAAACAGGTATGCGCGATGGGTTGCTACAAACTATCAAGTGGTACACAGACAACCGCGATTGGTGGGAAGCTCAAAAGCACGAGGTTGAGGCCGCCTACGCCTCACAAGGTCAGTAGTACACCAAAACTTCCGGCTTTCATCTTTATATATAACATAAGCTTATTGACTTTATTTCTATTTTTTGCTATAATATAGTATGAGTTCGACCACCGAACTCCCCCTTCGATTGGAGTACCTTAAATGAACATCGACTTGCTCGTTGAGCCCATGCTGAACGACTACCCCGTCGACGCCACGCCGGGCTGGCAGCACCAGAACGAGGGCCACCACATCGTGGTGAACTCCCGCTTCGGTCAGCTGGAGGTCGGCATGGTTCCCGGCGCGAGCTGGGACCAGTGGCTGTTCCACGAGCTGGCCGGCGGCGGTTCGCTCATCTGTGGCTACGCCCGCATCGACGGCGCGCTGCTCATCATGATGCTGCGTGCCAACCGCTTCAACCTCAAGGGCGACCAGGACGACTGGGAGCTCCCCGGCGGCTTCGTCAACAACGGCGAGACCAAGCTGGCAGCCGGTATCCGCGAGATGTTCGAGGAAACCGACCAGCTGGCGATCCCCGAGCCCGTTCAGGGCCGCGGGTACGTCGGCAACCGGGCGTTCTTCGCCCTAGACAGCGAGGACGAGGGCACTTCGGTGTTCGCGTTCGAGCTGACGGCCGAGCAGGTCGAGGCCATCGGCCAGAGCGACAAGCTCCAGCTGATGAGCTGGCAAGAGGCCATCCGGACGACGCGCGACGCGTTGTCTGGCATGGCGATCGCCCGCTTGGTCGCCGACCTCAGCTGAGGTCGTGCGCTCACGGCACACGCGGTGGTGTCGCTCCCGTTTACATTAACGAGAGAAAGGTCCGTCAAACGACCACACCGAGGCCTAGCTGTGCCTTAAACAGCTACGATACATGAAGCCTAACCAATCGCGAGTGCTCCATGTATCGGACACTCGTTCTGTAATTGTGTAATTACACTGATGAGTCCTAAAGGACGAAAACGAGAAATGTTGCTAAATATTTGGTATACTTACTACAGATATGGGAGTAGCAACAACAGAGTATACTGCTCATGAAACCGACATTCCTGGCCTTCTTATTTTTGATGTGACCTATGTTGGTGACGAGCGAGGGTATTTTCAAGAGAAGTACCAGAAAGCAAAACTAGTAGCAGCCGGTATGCCGGAAGGCTTTAACGTAGTCCAAAACAGCTTGTCATACAACAAAGAAGCGGGCGTAACACGCGGCTTCCATGCCGAACCATGGGATAAGTATATCTCGGTGGTTACCGGGAAGGTGTTTGCGGCCTATGTGGATCTTCGTAAAGGAGATAGTTTCGGCAAAGTAGTGACTGTGGAAATCACTCCAAACACGGCCGTCTTCTTACCTCAAGGGGTAGCAAACTCATTTCAAACACTCGAGCCCGACACTTACTACTTGTATAGTGTAAACGCGCACTGGAGCGCTGATAATTATGATAGCTATTGCTTCGTTAATTTAGCCGATCCGACTGTTAATGTGCAGTGGCCCATCAATTTAGACGAGGCGATTGTTTCCGACCGTGACCGTAATCACCCCCTACTATCTGAAATCAACCCAATGGAGATATAAATGGAAGACACCGCTGTATTTATCGTGGGTGCGAACGGCCAGCTAGGCACAGCCCTTCGTCGACTTTACCCGAACTCGCAATCTGCCGACATTGACGAGCTGGATATTACGGATGCATCGTCTGTGGCCAAGTTCGACTGGACAGGCATAAAGGTCATTATAAACGCCGCTGCATATACAAACGTCGATGGAGCAGAAACACCCGAAGGACGGGTTGCGTCATGGAAAGTAAACGCGAGCGCCGTTGCGCATTTGGCGGAAACGGCCGTGAAACACGACATGACGCTTGTCCATATATCTAGTGACTACGTGTTCGATGGTGAAAAACCCCTGCACATGGAAGATGAAGACTTTTCGCCACTCGGTGTTTACGGGCAATCGAAAGCTGGTGGTGATATTGCCGCAGGTCTTGTACCACGTCATTACATCGTACGAACTAGCTGGGTTATCGGCGAAGGCAATAACTTTGTGCGTACCATGAAGAGCCTTGCCGACAGAGGCATCACTCCGGGGGTAGTCGACGATCAACGTGGTCGCCTTACGTTCACATCCACACTTGCTGATGCCATTAAGCACCTCGTAGACAACGAAGTGCCTCACGGTACCTACAATCTTACTAACTCTGGTGATGTAGTCAGCTGGGCAGACATAGCCAAGCTGGTGTACGAAAAGTCTGGCAAGTCTGAATCGGATGTGACTCCAGTTACGACCGCTGAATACTATGCTGGGAAGGATGGTATCGCACCACGTCCGCTGAATAGCGAGTTGTCACTCGATAAGATTACTGCGACTGGCTTTGCTATACCGGACTGGCGAAACGTACTCGATGAATACTGGCAAACGATAAAGGAGGACTAATGAAGGGAATTATTCTTGCGGGTGGATCAGGCTCACGCCTGTGGCCTATTACGCACGGCATCTCGAAACAACTGATGCCAATTTATGACAAACCGATGATTTATTACCCGCTTACCACACTGATGCTCGCGGGTATTACCGATATATTGATTATCACTACGCCTGAAGAAAACGATGGTTTCAAGCGCCTGCTAGGTGATGGCTCAAAATGGAACATCTCACTCTCGTACGCCGTTCAACCTTCTCCAGACGGACTTGCACAAGCATTTATTATTGGCGAGAAATTCATCGGCGACGACAGTGTTGCACTGGTGCTTGGCGATAACATCTTTCATGGTAGCGAGCTGGGTGTTTCTCTCAAGGAATGCGTCAAATCAGATGGAGCTACAGTCTTTGCTTACGAAGTTTCAGACCCAGAACGCTACGGTGTCGTTGAATTTGACGACAAGCATCGAGCAATATCCATCATTGAGAAGCCTAAAGATCCACGCTCAAACTTTGCCGTCGTTGGGCTATACTTTTATGATAACGACGTGATTGAGATTGCTAAGAGCATCAAGCCGAGCGACCGTGGCGAACTGGAAATTACAGATGTAAACGAAGAATATCTTCGCCGCGGTAAGTTGAATGTACAAACGCTCGATCGTGGCGATGTATGGCTGGATACCGGCACTATTGATTCCTTGAACGATGCAGCTGACTATATTAAGGTTATCCAAAAGCGTACGGGTCTTATTATCGGCAGCCCGGAAGAGGTTGCGTATCGCGAAGGGCTCGTGACAAAGGCAGAGCTTAATGACTTGGCTGAACCACTACGAAAATCAGGATACGGGGAGTACTTGCTAAGTGTCGAGTAACATTTCAACACAAACTATCACAGTGCTTGGCGCAGGCTACGTCGGATTAACGACCGCTGCACTGCTTGCCCACTGTGGCTATAAAATCTATTTAATCGAGCCAAATAAAGAGCGTCTTGATGTCATCAAAACGGGCCGTTCGTTCTTTTTCGAAGAAGGTATCGACCCTGTTATCAAACTCGCTATCGATGCTGGAGACCTTATCCCGACCGATTCGTATGAAGAGGCAATTCCAGAAAGCGACGTAGTATTCTCGTGCGTAGGCACACCGGATAATCCCGACGGCAGCTCTAATCTTTCTTATGTATTCAGCGCCGCCGAAGAGACTGCCAAATTTGCTAAAGCAGATGTAATCTACGTGCAGAAAAGCACTGTGCCTGTAGGAACTGGCATAAAAGTACAGGAAGTATTCAAAACAGCGAAAAAACGCATAAAATATGTTTCAAACCCTGAATTTTTGCGTGAAGGCACAGCCGTATACGATACCCTCTACTTCGACCGTGTCGTTGTGGGTGGTGATGATAAGAAGGCTGTTGATGCCGTGCTTGATATTTACTTTACCTTAGAGCGCTACCGCGACCATATTGCCCACGTTGCACGCGTACCGAACGGCCCGCGTGGTGACCAATATATCGCTACAAGTTTGAATAGCGCTGAACTTATAAAAGTTACTTCAAATGCATTCCTGGCACTCAAGATTTCATTTGCTAACTCGATAGCAATGCTGGCAGACAAAGCTGGCGCCGATGTGGTGGAAGTAATGGATGCCGTGGGTGCCGACAACCGTATAGGCCGCGCATTTTTCAATGCCGGACGTGGCTATGGTGGCGGCTGTTTCCCTAAAGACGTCAGCGGACTAATCTCAAGCGGCCTTGAGTATGGCGTCGACCTAGAAATCATGCAGGCTGCACAAACACAAAACCGACTGATGCCCGGCTATGTAGTTGATAAGTTGCAGGATACTCTCGAAGGGCAGTTGACCGGTAAAAAAGTTGCCGTGCTTGGCCTTGCGTTCAAGGCTGGAACTAGCGACGTACGAAAATCTCCTGCTGTGGCAATCGCAAACAAACTTATCGAGGCAGGTGCTACCGTCAGTACGTATGACCCTCAGGCAAACGAAGAAGCCGCGCCTGACTTACACGACAACGTGCGGCAATTTGAAACAATAGAAGAAACGATTGAGAAGGCAGACGCCGTAATCATCGCCACGGAATGGTCTGAACTACTACAATACCCTGCAGAGCTTCTCGCGCAGCACATGAAGGGTAAGATTTTACTCGATGCCGTGAATCAGTATGATGCTGTTGAGGCATCGTCAGCAGGTTTGACGTACCTTGGCGTCGGCCACAATGTCTAATATATAGAATTATTTGTAGCTAAGAGTGTCGTATGCATTCTGCTTACCATCTTGGTGACGAGTAGTGGCTACGTCCATGCCATGCTCGCCTAGCGTATGCGGCAATACAGTTTCGTTGAAGACACGCTGGTAGGTGAGGGCGTCAAAGTCAGCTGCTAGTGCGTGGCGACTTTCTTCTGGCACCAAACTAATCAGATAGGCACGAACTTCTTTATAGTATTCAGGCCAGTCTTTACCGAAGAAGAATTGTGATTCTGGGTCGAGTTTGGCGTATGGATTACGGTCTTTATCGGTATAGAAGCTCGCCATGTCTTCAATAGCTGCATCACTCATGCCCTTTAGCTTCGCTTGTGCAGACATTGCATCGGCGATACCAACGATAGCGGCAATCGGACCTTTTGCGTCAATACTTGCCTGTCGACGTTCAGATGGCGTCATGGCGTCGATGACATCACGATCAACATTCATTAGTTCCGCAAGTTTTTCACGGTCTTCAAGTGCTTTCTTCACACCGCTGTCATCATAGTCTGATAGCTCGCTAAAGTAGCGGTCGGCACGTCCGGTGTTCTGTGCCGCAAGTAGCACATCATCGCCAACACCTTGTTGGTGTAGATACATCCATAGGCGACCTTCACGTATAACCGGGTTGTCTCGGCTGTTCTCTAGCCCGGCTGGGCTACCACCCTTGGCAATCAAGCGCGCACCGTCAAGTTCTTTTGACTTTTCGGTGTCATGAACCAAAACTGCCGTCTCAAGTTTTTCACGTTCGGCACGCATTTTGATACCGGCTTCAATGGCCTCGGGTTTTAGCAAGCTATCATAAAGAGTTGCATCAACCAATTTATTTTCGTCTAAATCATAGCCATATTTCTTTAGCATTTCAGCGATCTGGACAGCATTGGCAGTTACGCCTGCGACGTGTTCGAGTAGCTGAGTCCACTTCTTTTTGTGTTCGGCATTTTCACCAGCAAGACCGAACGTGACCGCGGCGTCGTAAGCTACTGGATCAGAAACGAATTTATTTGCAACAAAAGTCTGCCATACCTGGGCACGACCACCATGTGCAAAAAGAGGAGTATCAATATCGTGTGCATCATCGGGACCGCCAACTCGCAGCAAGTCTATCTGTGAGTTATAGGCTTCATCATGTTCACCGGCATTACCAGCTTCGAACACATGAGCAAAGTCATTTAATTGCTCGTCTTCGATGAGGCTACTTGGGGAATTTCGTTCCGGTGATACGCTCATAAGTAAATATTAGCATAAAAGTTATAAAAAGTCAATATTTACCTCTGTTTTCTTTTTGCCGTTGCCGCCAGAATACGCTATAATGATGGCAGAAATTTAGCGGAGAACTCATGAAAGTATTTATCCAAATCCCCTGCCTCAACGAGGAAGAAACCCTGCCTCTCGTATTCGCGAACATGCCCAAGAAGCTTCCCTACGTTGATGAAGTTGAGTGGCTGATTATCGATGACGGCTGTACCGACAAAACTGTCGAAGTAGCCAAGAAGCTAGGCGTGCACCATTTCGTGCATCACCGTAAAACCATGGGGCTTGCACGCAGTTTCCGTGATGGTGTTGACTACGCATTGAAACACGGTGCCGATATCGTGGTAAATACCGATGGTGATAACCAGTATCCGCAGGACCGTATCAAAGACCTAGTGAAGCCTATCATTGATGGCGAGGCAGATATCGTGATTGGTGATCGACAGACTGCCAAGATTGCGCATTTTTCACCATTTAAGAAAGTAATGCAGCAATTTGGTAGCTGGGTTGTGAACCTGGCTGCAGGAACGGAACTACCCGACGCCGCTAGCGGCTTCCGCGCCTATTCGCGCAATTCACTCGTGAAGCTTAATATCGTGACACCCTTCAGCTACTGCATGGAAACGATTATTCAAGCTGGCAACAAGCGTTTGCGTATAGAAAGTGTGGCCATTACGACGAATAAAAAGACCCGTGAATCACGGCTATTTAAGAATATTTGGCAGCACATGGGCAAATCAGGCCAAGCTATCATCCGTAGCTATATCATGTTCAAGCCACACATTATTTTCGTTACGCTAGGCCTCATATTCTTTGTACTCGGCGCGGTGCCGTTCGTGCGCTTCCTTATTTTTGCCGCCACAGGTGAGAGCGCAGGCCATTTACAATCTCTTGTATTTGGTAGCGCGATGCTCGTTGGCTCCCTTCTTTCATTTGCACTGCTCGTAATAGCGGATCTCCAAAAGACGAACCGTATTCTATTAGAAGATCAACTTGAAAGAGTCAAAGAGATTCAGTACAGGAAATAATGTCTCGGATTGTCAGCTCAAAAGCGTTTCGCACTTCACTTGTCACACTTATAATCGTCGGAACATTTGGAATCTTTGGGTGGTATATACACACACATCCTAAAACGATTACAACTCTTATGAGCATCAGCCCAATTGCGCTTGTATTGCTTACGGTTGCATATTGCCTGACTATAGTAGCGAACGCGTTAGTACTTCATTTCTCACTTACCTACGTGAAGCGGTCTACTCCCATATTCGACAACGTATTGCTCACTGGATACTCCTCAGTAGTGAACTTTTTTGGCCCCCTACAAAGTGGACCGGGTTTCAGAGCCGCATATTTGAAGAAGAAGTACGGAGTAGAATTAAAGAAGTTTTTCACAGCTACGTTTATATTCTATGTATTTTTCGCGCTCATTAACGTGGTAGTGTTGGCTCTCGCATCCATCCAACAATACGCAAGTCTTTGGCGTGTATTTTTTCTCATTGGTATATGTGCTCTAATCGCGCTACCATTTTTAGTGCGTTTTATTCGGCGCACCAAGCTTGGCAACAACGTCATTTCAACGGTTCGTCTGAAAGATCGTAACTTGTGGCTTATCGGGGCAGGCGCCCTACTTCTTATAATAGCAACGTGTTTTGCATACTATATTGAGCTTACTCAGGTAAGTAATTCAATAGGAGTAGGCCAAGTAATCGTATATACCGCAGCGGCAAATTTGGCACTGTTCGTTTCACTTACGCCGGGTGCAATCGGCTTCAGGGAGGCGTTTCTGGTGTTAAGTCAACGACTTCATCATATCGACACTTCCGTAATCGTCAGCGCAAGTATTATTGACCGCGCATTCTACGTAGTGTTTTTATTGGCTCTTTTTGCCGTACTGCTAATAGTTCATAAATATCGACGTAGCTTATCGATATTTCGCATTAAGCCTGGTGAGAATGAGCTCTAGCTGATTCTCGACCACACCATGTGAAAGTTTTTTTTCAAACAGCTTTCTGCCCGCCTTTCCTATCTGTGCTAATTTGTCACGATGATTTTCTGCCCATACCAGAACCTCAACAAGTGATGCCACATCGGCCTGCTTGACCAATAAGGCATTCTCTTTATCAGTGAAGATTGATGACTCTTCATTTTTCCCTATAATGGTAGGCATCGACATACTGAGAAATTGATATGCCTTACCTGTTACGACATACCTGCTCTGCACTGTGCCTCCAAATGGTCCTGCAAGACATACATCTGCTTGTGCAATCGCTTCCGGTAAGTTAGTATACTCAATCCATGCGATATGTCGTACATTTGCGCCCAGGTAAGACGCTTGGTCGCACATGCCCGCAGCCTTCTCGCCTCCTCCCACAAAGGTAAAATCTATTGGTTCATCTTTAATCGATACAGCTGCCTCAAGAACCGTGCTTAGGCCATGCAGCGGCAACATATTACCGTAATAAAATACCTGTAGTCGGGCCTTCGTGCTTTGACTGCGTAGTTTCTTTACAGGTTGAAATGTTACCTCATCACTTCCCACTATGACAGGCATGAATTTTTCTGGCCTAATACCCGTTAACTGTGCACTAAAGTTAGCGTGCGACTTCGTGTCTGTCATGATAAGTGTCGCGGTGTTTGCAAGACGGCTATATGTCCATAAAAATATTTTCGCTGGCAGACTTCCCGTCTTTAACTTATGGTGTTCGAGCACTAACCACTCGTACGGATTGATGAACTCATCGTAGACAAGTGGCTTGCCCAGCGTAATCAGTCGTGCAAAAGGAAATATTTCATATGCACGAAATGTTAGTATATAGACGTCCGGATGCTCTTTTAGTCGTGTTTTGATTAATTTATATATCACTTCAAGGTAGCGTATTAACCCCTTCTGTTCGTTCTTAATCACCACGATATCCGCGAGTTTTGAAGCCGCCTGGCGCAAGGTAATTGCGCGGATATAGTCAGGCTGATTATAGCAAGTTACAAGTGCTACTTTCATGTTTTTTCATTCTCCACAATACGATACAGTCTAACTTCCCCTAGTTTCGGCGTGGTGACGGTACCTATATGTTTCATACATGGGCTCACATAATTTGATAACCCAGGATTTTTAGTAGTAACAATATAGCGTATATGGAGTTTTTGCATAAGATGCTCATTGCATGGATCTATATGGAGTATAATCTTGGTGTTACCAATCAGATTTACTCCGGTGTAATTACTGACATCCCCAAGCACGTAGCCCGAACGATTGTAGATATGTTCGGCCTTGCCAGTTGGGTCAATATCTTCCCAGAAATCTTGCTTATACGAATAATTCGTGGTGAGCGTTTGCACATTCGTGAGCAGCGGCAAGGCAGTAAAGAAAAATGAACCGTCGAAAAACCAACCACCAGCGTTCTGAGAATTAATGGTGTCGATTTTCTGTACGAGGGCTGCATTCATTACACTATCAACTCCTCTATAGAATGGGTTCACCGTGCCCGAAACATACACGCTCAAGAGAGCAAGCACGCCAAGAGCAATATTCATACGACGAACGACGAATAGTACGGCTATGGATATCATTGCTACGCTCGCAATCATGAACATTTTCACCGTCATCGCGTCTGGATAATAATGATGTATCCCGGCAAGCGCCGTAATCATAATACCAATGTGTATGGCCCATGAACCGTACAGACTATATCGTAGTAGCTTGTTCCTATTTACTGCCGTGTATAAATCTTTCTGATAACGCACTAGTAACCCTAGCGAGAGAAACTCGGCCAGTAGTAGACCAAGGCTTAGCCTATTAATCGGAATTTGGTTAAGTAAAGGCAGCGATAATCCAGGTATGAAGTACCACATAAGAATAAAACTGAGCAGTAACAAACCTACTATGATAGTTGCTGTAGGCTTTCTATTCTTTCTCCGCGCAAACCATACGATACTAAGTGACGTCATGAGTGGAAGCCATAGCCACACTGCAGCCGCAGCTTCAGACGGATTGTAATTTGCCTTACGAAGGTATGTTGGGCCTGAGGTAAATAATATCTTAGAGGTTCCCGCCGTCCAAAGGTCGGCGAGCCTGGCTTCACGATCTATTTTACCTGACGTAAAAGAGCGGTAGCCCGGAAAATCAGCGTTTCGAAATGCTTCTATACCCGGCTTGTGACCAACATAGAAAATACACATAAGTAAAATAACAGCCACTAGTACGATGGCGTGGGGAATGTGGTCGAAAAATATTTTCTTTATGGATTTCGTTTCATTACACACCACCCCAATGTAAAATGCGGCAAGCATGAGAGCTGAAATTATTTGAAATGGCGGATAAATCACAATGATGAAGCCAAAGAGTACATATATAAGTAAAAGACCATACAAAAGCTGTTTCATGCGTTGCTTTTGTTTACGTAGAGCATCAGCTGCAATGATAGAGAGGAGCCCAAACATGATGGGCAACACAAGAAAGCTTCTGAATGTCCATTGCACTAGGGGTGCATAGGCTACAAAAGCGGCAAGCGAAATAGCGACCCATTTATTAGATGTAAAAAAACGAAGGCTGAAGTAATATGCGCTTACGAGAAGGCCTACCAATAAGAACCACCATTTGAAAGCAAGCGCGTTGCCTAACGGCAAGAAAAAGAACCCAGCATTCTGCGGTGCGAACAGCTGAGAAAAATCCTTGGTCGGAGCATCAACAATCAGCGCTTCATCTTCGCCTGTACCGATGTGGCCATTAATGGTGCGGTTACCACTTTCGTATTGTGCAATGCTCTTGGGCGTAAGCACCAGCCATTCGTCTGATCGTATAGGTTGAGGATGCCCGTATATGAGTGAGCTATCTGCCGAAGTATTGTCGTCATAGTACGACTTTAATTCTCCAACTGACCACCCATGCACCCCAAATGCGGTCAAAATAATACCGGCCATAATTAGCAAGAAAGGAATAATGTGTTTCGCATATCGCTCTTGCTTCAAATGTTGCAAGAATGTTCGTGTCTGGCCCACAGGAAACCCTTGTGGTTTATGATTTTTCATAATTCAACTATAATTATAACAGCCATACCGTCTAGCTGTTTTTGTTTTCAGAGGAATACAGGAGGGATATTGAAACGCAAGAACTCATTTGATTTTATACGTCTGGTCGCCGCTTCGCTGGTGGTGATTGATCACGCATATGTGCTGACCGGCAATGGCCATCTTGAGTTTGGCGGAATTGCTCCTGGCACCTTAGGGGTGTGGGTTTTCTTCATTTTAAGTGGTTACCTGATTGCTATATCGTGGGATCAATACCCTCGTTTCAATGTGTTTTTTGCAAAGCGTGCCCTGCGTATTTTTCCAGGTTTAGCTGTAAACCTACTACTTTCTGTTATTGTGGTTGGTATATTTTTCTCAGACTACCCATTTAAGCAATTCATTGCTAGCCCCCAGTCTGTCGAATACCTTAATAATATTTTTCTTTACGATCGCGTTACTACAATGCCGGGTGTATTCACGCACAATCCACTACCTAACTCTGTCAATGCATCCCTATGGACATTGGCATATGAGTTCACGATGTATATAGCGGTTGCCCTTATAGGTGCTTTCGGCATATATAAACGTGCACGCCCTCTTGTATTTTGGTTGGTTCTTTTTGTATTGGAAACCATCATCGTAACCGTTGGTGTTTCTCACTTCGACTATAGGATGTTCTACTTAGAGTTCGATCGGTTGATTATGCTCGCCCTTATGTTCTTTTCTGGTATTATGGCGTATAAATACGCCAAACGAATTACTCTATCCTATAGAGCGGGTTGGGCAGCACTTGCTATTTTCATCATCGCATCGTTTCTACTCCCGACGTTTACCACGCTCTTTGCTGCGACACTACTTGCGTATGCCTTATTCGCGCTTGGTCGATCTCCCCGTTTTTCGATTCCAGAATACATCGGCGACTTGTCCTATGGAATCTACATATACTCATTCCCTATACAACAAAGCATCTACGCGATAACTGGCACGCACTCTATGTTGAAGATGACCGTTGCAAGCTACGGTCTAAGTCTTGTTGCGGCTTGGTTGTCTTGGCACCTCATTGAGAAACGAGCCTTACTTTTAAAGAGTAAGATAAAACTTCACCACTATCCTCTCAAACAGACCGATACAGCTTGGTAAACCTGTTTCAAAAACATGTCCCAACCCTTGTAGAATGCTTATGTTTATGTAATAATGGGACTATACAGCGTACATGATAATTTTAAACAAACAGCATGAATTCACTACACCAACGTCATCGTAAACTACCCTACCTCATTGCAGCAGTTGCACTTGTGCTGATTGGAGGCGCCATATTAGCATACGCGCTGCATCCAAACGCTACTAAAAAAGATTCCTCTGGGGACAGCGGTGTAAACTATACTCCACCTACAAGCGATGAGCAGCAGGGAGAGAAAACCGCAGAACAAACAAAGCCGCCTGCCACCGACGGTTCAAATAGCTCACAAACCGGCGGTACTAGCAGTGGAACTTCAGGGTCTAGTTCGGGCACTGGAACTACCAAAAAGTCAGTCTCTGTTGAAATTACTGCCGCAAACCAAAACGCTAGTACTGTTACGGTTCGGTCGATAATCTCAGGTGTGGTTACGAATGATGGTACGTGTACACTCACTCTTTCAAAGCAAGGCTCATCGTCAGTCGTGAAAACTTCAAGTGCGCAATCGGTTACAACATACACGACCTGTAAGGGGTTTAGTCTTAGTTCAGACGGCCTCGCAAAGGGCACTTGGAATGTCTCTCTTAGCTACGCTAGCTCTAGCTACCAAGGGTCAGCAGCAACGACCATGGAAATCAAATGATGCGCCTTCTCAACAATCGTTCTCTTGCTTTCATGGCTTCATTGTTATTCAGCGTTCTCGGTGGAGTTACTCTTCTTACGAACACTTCCTATGCAGCAGTAGTGGGATTTGACGCAGGCAACATCATGAGCGACGTAGTTTTTACAGATTACCGCTCACTTGATGCTACTGGCATACAAAACTTTTTAAATGCCAAAGGAGTATATTGTAGCGGCAGTCTTTGTCTTAAGAACTACAAACAAGGAAGTAGGTCTTCTGCGCAAATTATCTATGCCGCAGCTCAGCAATATAAAATTAATCCGAAAGTTTTAATAGTGCTAGTACAGAAAGAGGTTGGACTTGTTACAGATACAGCACCGCAAAGTTGGCAATACAAAACAGCCACAGGTTACGGTTGTCCCGATACCGCGGCTTGCGACTCTCAATACTATGGTTTCACCAACCAGATAAACTGGGCGGCAAAAATGTACCGAGCTATAATGAATCAAAGTCCGACATGGTACACGCCATATTCACTGGGCAACAATCGAATTTATTACCACCCTGACCTTTCGCGTTGTGGTTACAAAACTGTAAATATAACCAATCTTACTACTGTCGCACTCTACAGCTATACCCCCTATCAGCCAAATAAGGCTGCCTTGAATGCTGGGTATGGAATCGGTGATAGTTGTAGCTCATATGGCAATAGAAACTTTTATCAGTATTTTAAAGACTGGTTTGGTTCCCCTACTATACCTTCGGTGTTCCGAACCTCATCAAGTGATCAAGCATACCTACTCAGCGGCAATAGTTACCTGAAAATTCCTAGCGTATCAGTACTTAATGCGTATGGATATGATACAGGCGATATAAAAGAAGTATCGTCGCACACACTTACTCTGCTTTCAGACGGTGGTACGGCAAAACGCATCAGTCGATTCGATGGCGGTTCAAGCATCTATATTCTAGACAAGGGTCGAAAGTTTCATTTCCCCGGTCCCTCAATGTACAGCTTGTACGGCTATACCATGGGCGATGAAACTGATCTTGACGCTTCGGTATCAGTGAACCTACCTGATGGGGGCGATGTAAGCGAGCTTATTAATCAGACTGACGATGGAAAAAAATTCTTAGTTGAAGGTGCAAAGAAACGACATATCAGCGGCACAACAGCCTATACTACTCTTGGTAGTCCAGTTTACTCCACAAGGCGAGCGGTAAACCTCAGCGCATCTTATACTGCCACCCTCGCTGGCGGCACCCCAATTCTTGCGCCAAACTCTTTCGCTCGCGATACAAATGACGCTAACTCTGCCGGGTTCTGGGATGGCAGTAACTTGCAACCTTTTTCGCCAAATGTGCTGGCGGATGCAGCCATGCCGATGGTAAGTGAAGAAAACGTACACGCCTTACCGAAAACAACCTCTCCTACAATTGGTCAGCTTGTGAAGACTTCGGCAACAGACTACTATATATTCGATACTGGTCAAATATTCCATCTTTCTCCATCGGACGTTACCGCAAGTGGCCTAACCGAAACGAGGTTTCAATCTGCTAACCCTGCCATACTCACAAATGTTACCGCAAAGGTGCATCCGTATATACCAGCTGTGCGCGTGAATAACAGCAATGAAATCTACATTCTAGGCGGGCAGCATCGAACCTACGTAACCAGTCGAGCAGCATTAAGTGAACGTGGTTATATAATGGACCAAGTAGCAAACATCAACTCGCGTACAGCACTTCTATTCCCTGTTGCTTCGTCTCGAATTTATGCGACAGGTTCTCTGCTCCGGCTCGACGGCAAATCGGAAATATATCTTGTATCGGGTACTGCCTCGATGGTGCATGTGCCGTCTCGAACAATGCTTGAAACGTATGGGTTTAGCTTTGATCAAATAATGGACGTGTCGTCGGCACAGGCATCTGGTTATTCAAAAGTGGGGGATGCCAACTATTTTGTAAAGGACAGCGTGAACAATGTGTGGCTAATAGACAGCGGTGGTACCAAAAGAAAGTTATCTACGACCTTACAGAGCGCTAGCTACTATAACCTTACAGTTGCCTCGCTACCAACTTACTCAGACACATTACTGGCTAAGTTTCCAAGCAAGCAGGATATGACCCAGGTCGTGAAAATAGCAGGTCAGTCGAAAGTCTTTAAAATAGATAACGGTACGAAACGTTGGATAACAGGCCCAAGTGCAATGGCTAGACTTGGTTATACCACTGCTTCTATAAGAGATGTATCCCCCGCTGTGCTCGGACTATACGCATCAGGTGCAGACATTCGCTAGCGTTTATGCTGAGGTGGTAGCACGAACGACGAGTGATATTTATCTAAGTTGTCGTTAATGGCTGGATCGTGCGCTACATACTTAGCCCACTGCGTTGTAAATTGCTTCTTAGCCGCCTGGAACTCTGCCGTATCTCGCTTTTTGGTTTGCTCTGGCGTACCTAGACTGATAGACTCATGGTGTACCAGCTTCACGTGTGGCGTATAGATATTATTGTAGCCAGCATCAAGTAATCTCAGACATAGATCCACATCATTGTAAGTTATCCGATATTTCTCATCAAACCCGCCCACCTCATCAAATATTTCTTTTTTCACCATCAAACAAGCAGCAGTTACCGCACTCACATTGTGTTTCGTAAACAACATCAGGTGTTGGGTCTGGCTGAACGCATCATTAAGCCCGGCCAACGAGAACATATTGCCCGCTACTCCTCCGAGTCCGACGCCGATACCAGCGTGTTGTATGTGCTTCTTATCAGGATAGAGAAGTAGACACCCCACCGCTCCTGTCCCGTGTTGTTGGGCCTCCCCTGCAAGTAGCTCAAGCCAGTTAGGCGTTATTACTTCCGTGTCATTGTTCAACATCACCAACAATTCGCCTGTTGCGTGTTTTGCCCCCTCATTACAGCTCCGCGCATAGCTGAACGGTTGCTCATCCCAGGATATAACTTTTATGTTAGTGTGGTTATGTTTTACAGATTCATACCAATCAAGAACATGTTTGTCGTCGCTTCCAGTATCAACTATGATGATTTCAAAATTTTTATAGGTTGTGTGTTCATAAATAGAATCAATGCAGCGTTTTACAACTTTAAACTGATTTTTGCTTGGTATCACTATTGAGATACGCGGATTCCCTTCAACCATATAATTTGTAACCCAGTAGCCAGGGTGCTCTGGGTCATCTTCAACAGTTGCCCTACTTCTACCTCTTCTTTCCAGACTACTTGTTATGGCCGCCTTTTGCGCTTCAATTACATACGGCTTGGCGTCAGATGTCTTGGCTGTCGACTGGTCATGTACGCGCCAACTATATACTACCTTCGGCACATGGACTATCTTGTCGGTTATATCTGAGGCTCGCAAACAAAAATCCCAATCTTGTGCGCCATTATACTGCGAGCGCATACCTCCCAGACGTTCAAACAACTCACGTTTCATTACAACAAAGTGCGTTATGTAGTTAACGCTATACATGAACTCAGGATTCCAATCGGGTTTGAAGAACACACTAAGTTTTTCATGCGGATTATGTGACACTTTCTCTTCGTCGGTATAAAGCAGGTCGGCATCATCTTTACTCAACACATTCACTACCTCAAACAAAGCGTTACTCCATAACAGGTCATCGTGATCCAGCAAACCAATATACTCACCAGTCGCTAGTTTGGCTGCTTCGTTCGTAGAATCTGCAATATGTCGGTTCTTTTTTAAAAACTTATATTTTATACGTGTATCGGCGGTGGCGTATTCTTCAATGATAGTGCGCACGGTATCGTCCGTAGAAGCGTCATCAACAATACAAAGCTCCCAGTTCTCATAAACCTGCGCAAGCACGCTATCAAGGCATTCGCGTAAAAAGTCGTGATCTGTGTTGTAGGTTGGCAGCAGAAGAGAGACAACAGGTGTACGTGAAAACTGTGCAATTTGATCTTTCATTTCTGCCAGGGTAGATGCATCAGGGGTAGCACTCTCTGCCCACGCCATATACCTATCGTCGAAAGTACTAAATCTATGCACATATGGGCCTAGCACACGTTTCGCGGCCTTCTTCAGTATAGGTTGCTTAGCAACTTGCCTGCGTGCATACGAAATCACACGCTTTGCGTGTTTTTTTCCTTTTTGGCTTGCATTTTGCCTCAGTGACATCTGCTTCTATTATACCTTACGTGAATGCTATAATAATCGAGGTGAAGAAAATACTCTTTGTTGCTCACAGCCCAACACTCGAGGGTGGCGGTGAACGCTCGTTGCTCGACATGATACTTCATACCTTCCATTCGGGAGCGCATAAAGTGTCCGTAGCATTACCCGCAGAGGGAGAGCTCTCCCAAGAGCTTGCTAAGCATGGTATTCCTTTTCATGTAGGTTTCTCGCGTTTCGGTATGTATACGCCCCACTCAAAAGGTACGCCTGAGGAGAAGTGGCTCACTATTGGATTTGCAGATTCACTGATAGATGCATACACGATTCTTTTGAAAGCTCAGCCGGATTTAGTTATCGTAAATACAGTCGTGATTCCATGGTTTGTGCGTGCAGCGCAGCTTTTCAATGTTCCGTCCATTGTGTGTGTACGCGAGCTCTTTGATGAGCGTAACGGTTTGGATCTCGCACCCTCTTCAAGTGAATACCTATCGCTGATGGCAAGGCAGGTAGACCATGTTTTCTTTAACTCACAGTTCACACAAAAAAGTTATAACGATTTTTTCCAGACTGTTTCCCAGTCAATTATTTATCCCGCGGTTGATATACCCACTGCTTTGATAAAAAAATCGGAACAAACGACTTTACTGGATGGTAATAACATACGCATACTCATTGTTGGCAATGTCGCACCGCACAAAGGTCAGCTTGACGTCGTGAGGGCATTCAAATCTCTACTCAGCAAAGAGCATGCTATACAGGCAAGTCTCACGATAGTGGGAAGTCAGAATAACCCCGGCTATTTGGAAGAGATTAATGATGAGGTGCAATCGATGAGTGATGCACAGGTAGTGATGAAACCTTACACGCCCGACCCCTACAGTGAAATGCTCGCCCATGACGTTGTCATCATGGCCTCTCCGAATGAGGCATTTGGTCGAGTAACAGTCGAGGGGATGTTATTGGGTCGTTTGGTCATTGGTGCAAAAGCAGGTGGCACAGTCGATATCATTGATGATAAAAAAACCGGCTTTCTTTACAGACCAAACGATCCTGAGAGCTTGGCTGATACTCTACTGCGAGTAGTAAAACATAAGGACGAAGCACGTAAAGTTGCACTGGCAGGTCAGCGCCATGCGCGTGATACATATGCAAAAAATAAGATTTATAAAGAGTTTGACACTACCATTACCAACCCATCACTTTACTCTAAGAAGCCAAACTATGAAACTGCCCGCCTGTTTGGTACGGATACCTACAGTTTGATTGAACGAAACCTATATGTTACACAGAAAATCGCAGAGTACGGAGCAGAGCTCGAGGCATCACGGTACGCCCGCGCCTTTTCACGATCTATTCGAAACCCGTTAGCTGGTGTCAAGATGGTAGTAAAACGCGTGAAACGGCGTATCTAGTCTACGGTTCGTTGATCGAAGCAACATACTCGCGTACCAAAGTACGATACTCTGGATATCTTTTGTCCAAGGTTTTTTCGTTCTGTTCTACTAGCTTTGACCGTTTTTCTTCACTAAAACTACGTGCTTTATAATGAAACACATACGCTTTGTTAGCGACTGCACATTTCCACCCGTGCTCTCGAACGCGCATACAAAAATCGTTTTCTTCTCCGTAGCCCTTACCGTATATTTCATCAAACAACCCATATTCATCAATCACTTCACGACGTAGTAGCATACAAAAGCCGTGTGCGATAGGCGATATGTAATATTTAGGTAAGCGGTGTCGTATCGTTAGATACTTTAAGTACGATCCGCGCATGCTATACGTACGCCCAGCTTTTGGCTTCATAGGCACAGAGAAAATAGTAGCCGCATTGCTTCGAGGGCAAACGGCCGCAATGTCGCTCTCAGCGTAGAGTGTTTCCTGCATACGTCGTAAGAAGTTTTTCGTCACGATAGCATCACTGTTTAGAAGTAATACGTCGGTGTCTTTAGGAATAATATTAGCTACAGCATTATTACAATTTTGTACGAAACCTAGGTTTTGCCTGTTTCGAGAGTAGTGAAAGTTTTTCCGCGTGCCTATGTTTCGAAGTATACTTTCTTCAAGTACGTCTGCCTCAGGGCCACAATCGTTTACATAATACACCTGCGCACTTGAGCTGGCCGGCACACACCGCTTTAGGGCAGCGATATTTTTTGCGAGTGACTCCCAGTCACCATACACAGGCACGATAATACTCACTGCTTTCATTTCTTTCCTCTCCTCTTTATCACGGAAACGATTCGCTTATCTATTTCCTTCGCAGCGTTTGTTGCGAGGCGGTAGTTCATTACATAGTCATACCCGGAATTTATTCTCTTATTTGCGGACCTCCTGTTTGACTCGAGTGCTTCTATTTCTTGCGTAAGCGTGTCAACCCATGCGGTTTTCGTATTTTTCACCCTTACAATATACGGGGTTAATTCTTTTGTTTCATAAGCACGCACGTCAGACACGATTGGCTTTGCGCCTATTGCAAGGTAATCAAGGCACTTTATGTCCGATTTGCTAGCATTAAAGCCAGAATTAATTAGCGGTGCGAGCCCTATATCAAATGGTCCTTGTAGCGAAAACCACTTTGAGAACTCTGGGTATACGTTATTTTCAGGCGATATGCGCTGTAACCATGGTTTTTCTAAGGACTCTTGGGTTACTCCAATAACAGAAAGTCTGAACGAGTTAGGAAAAGCCTTATCCAAATCGTCTAGTGCGCTTAGTATCATTTCAAAGTCTGCACCATGCGTAGCCGTACCCATGTAAACAAGTTCAAGTTGGTCTGACTTTGGCACAGATATTGTTTTTTGGGATAATTTTGTAAAAAGTCGAGCATCCAGCGTGTTCTTTATTACAGTCGAATGTTTCCTTTTGTACGACAGCTTCAGCTGGTTTGTTGAAAACCATACATCATCTGCGGCATCTATTAATAAGTCTAGCGCTTCGGCGCGCTCCATCTGTAGTTCATACTCTGGGTGACTCTGGTCCATATCTTTGAAGCCGTCGTCGGTGTCAACGATAAGTACTTTACTCTCATCCTTAATATACTTGATCAGACGCTTCGCAACGTTCGTATCTGGCACCGCTGTCCGCTGCACGAGGTAAACATCAACAGTTGGATCTAATTGTATATCCTCTCCGCTTAAATAAGTCAGTTCATAGCTCTCGCTACACGGAGGGAGTGTTAAGGGTGAGATGAGCCGTACGAATGCAGAGCTAGTAGGTCGCTCGATGCTACTTAAGACTAGGCCAATTTTAGTAAGGCCCTTTCTGCCGTGTGTACTCATGGGCAGCGAATACATATCATTTATTTTCTCTTCGAGGGTCCCCGAGCTAACCTTTGTGTTTGCCAGCTCTGCGCGTGTCTTTTTTTTTATCTCTTTTAGTACTCGCATAGGCTTGGTAATCTTTCGACCGATTTTGTAGCTTGCTGAGCTTTCGATACCTTGATATACAGCGAGTGTATCTTTTAGATGTGCGATCTCTTTCTGTAAACGTGCCGTGGTTTCGTGATGCCTCTGCGCTACTCTTTTCGCATGTGCGTCATTTATATCGATAGGACTTTTCACGGGAAGCTGCTGATGTGTTATTGGTTTATCAAGCGGGCTTACATAGCCAACAAACTGGTAGGTTGCCCCGTCAATTGAGTGAGCAATTTCCCCAAGTTTCGATTCTGAGCGAATCTCGAGACCCATATCCTCAAGTTCGTGCTGTATAGTAGCGATAGGAACATCTTTGGTGACATATTCAATACTTTTCACCTCATACCCCGCCTCGTTAAACACGCGAAATACCTCTGCCTGACTGTAGAAATGTAAATGCGTTTCATCCAACAAGCCAGTCTGACCGTATTCTATAGTTCCTTTCATTAACATCAGTCGCACAGACATATGGGTGATGTTTGGTATCGAAAATACAATGCGTCCACCTTTTTTAAGGAGCGGCTGAAGACGAGCAAGCGTAGGTATAGGTCGAGACAGATGCTCAATTACATCTCCCATAAAGAGCACATCGTAGGTTTCTTGTGGCAATTCATCGTACTCTATATTGGCTATCGTGACTTTGCGCAGAATCTTAGAAGCAATCGCAGCATCCTGCGGATTTAATTCAATCCCGTCAACAATACAGCCTTTTTGCTTAATAAGTTCTTTTGAGAAATTACCGCTGCTACAGCCGATATCTAGTACCGTCGAACCATCTGGAATTGCGTCGAAGGTCAACTTCCACGAACTATTTGGGTCAGTAAAGTTAAACTGTGAACTCGAATACTGAGACATCACACATCCCACTTATGATTCAACTTGGTTACACCTCCCCACTCACCACTGCCATAATCTTTCTTCACCATAAATATGGGGCCCTGGTGAATGAAGTCGATTTTCTCAACATCGTTTTTACCGAAAAAACCGACTTTTAGGAAGTAGTCGCCGTGGAATAGGTTTGCATCAAACCGATACTCTATTTGCTTATTCTTCCCGAGCTCAAGTTTTTCTTGGTATGTATTAGTCCCAAACACATATTCACCGTCACGTCGGATTAAAGCTATGCCTATATGATGTATTCTTTCATCATGCCAAGCAACCTTGGCTACAATTGTCTCCCCGTACTCATACGATTTCTTCTCTTCACCTGCTACGTTTAACACACTAAGTGTTGGCTGCGCTCCAGCCTTCTTGCCAGACTTTTCTTTTGTATTTTTCTTCTCTTCATCCGTGTTTACGGGCTCTTCTTCATTCGCACGACTATAGAGCTCGGATATTTCATATGGTGTACCGATTTTTACGACGTCGCCATTTTCAATAAACATGGCTCGATTACAGTATCGTTCTACCGCACGCATATCATGCGTCACTAATATAACCGTTTTATTACGCCTGCGTAGATCGTCGAAGTAGCTGTAGCACTTTCGTTGGAATGATTCGTCACCCACGGCCAAAACCTCGTCAAGCAACAAGATGTCTCCCTCTGCTCGGATGGCAATTGAAAAGGCGAGACGAACCTGCATCCCAGAGGAATAATTCTTTAATCTCTCCTCCATAAAATCATGAAGTTCCGCAAAGCCAACAATGTCATCATACATGGCTTCCATTTCTTTACGGCTAAAGCCAAGGAGCGCACCATTTAGGTATACGTTTTCACGTCCGGTCAGCTCTGGGTTGAAGCCTACCCCCAGCTCAATAAAGGGCACTAGTTTACCGTTTACACCAACGGCACCTTGGTTAGGTGAATAGATACCCGCAATGGTTTTAAGTAACGTACTTTTACCACTACCGTTTCTTCCTACTATGCCGAAGAAGTCGCCCTCTTCTACTTCAAATGTGACGTCATTTAGTGGTGTGAAGACGCGATAGCCTTTGCGTCCTTTGAGCGTATTTATAAGCTTCTGTTTTAAACCCGAGCTCATCTCAAGCGGAATATTAAACGACTTGGTGATGTGATTTACCTGTACTGCTATCTTCTTTTCTTCAGCCATTATATTTGCTCCGCAAAGTATTTCGAGTTTCGTTTAAAGTAGTACACGGCCAGTATGGAGACTACGAGTATGATGATAAACGGTATCAGCACTTTCCAGCCATGCACGAGGTCATAGAGTCGTATTGTCTTATGTGTAACCAACACATACCGCATATCCTGAATCACCTGTGCGACAGGGTTCATCATAAGTAGCTTCGCTGCCGTTTCACTTTGTGCCAACACCAAGCCTAAAGGATAAATCACTGGCGTTGCGTAGAAAGCCGCCTGAAGGAATATATCCCATAAATAGCCTACGTCCCTGAAGCGAACGTTCAGCGTAGACAAAAAGAACGCGATTGCGAGCGAGAATGCGTAGAGCTCAAGAATGAGTGGAAATGCCCACAACGCCTCTGCGTGCAAATGTACGCCATTTATAACTATGAATATCATCACAACAACGAGGTTTATTGTCAGATTTATAAGTGATGACACTGTACCGGATATTACAATAATGTATTTCGGGAAATTTATTTTACGTATCAAGCTTCCTCTACTGATAATTGCCTGTAGTCCGTTATTTGTAGATTCAACAAAAAAGCCCCACAGTATGACACCAAGCAAAAGGTATACAGGATAGTGTTGAATGCCCTTGCCGATACGCAAGAATTTTTCGAACACGATATACAGAATCAAAAAAAGGAAAAGAGGCTTTAATACACTCCAGGTGTAACCCAGTATCGACCCCTGATAACGCAGCTTGAAATCAGTGATAATAAGCTCGCGAAGAAGTATCTTATTACTCTTTTTTAAGATATTCGAGATTTTCATAAATACTCCCCTCATTATATGATAAAAAGTATCGTATGGATAGCGTAGCAATCGTAATATTGAACTGGAACCGAATGGATGACACGCGAAGGTGTTTAGACTCCGTGTTTCGTCAAACCAACAAAACTTTTAGCGTTGTGTTGGTTGATAATGCATCAACTGAACGTGCGACAGCAACGTCCCTGAAAAACCTTCAGACACTCTACCAGGAAAAGTTAGTAATTCTTCAGAACGGTACGAATAAGGGATTCGCGGGTGGAGTAAATACTGGAATAGAGTACGCACGCACGCACGGGTTTAAGTACGTGGCACTTCTAAACAATGACGCGACCGTAGATGAAAACTGGCTAGACAAGTTGCTTGAAGCGGCAGAACCGAAAGATGTAGGCATCGTAACAGGTTTGCTGCTACATGCTGACGGAAAGACTATCGACAGTACAGGAGATTGGTACTCAACCTGGGGACTCCCTTTCCCACGGGCTCGAGACAACTCTGCTAACACTGCCCCTGCTAGCGGATATGTATTTGGCGCCTCTGGTGGAGCATCACTTTATAAAACCGCCCTGTTCGACGACATAGGGCTTTTTGATGAAGTGTACTTCGCTTACTATGAGGATACTGATATTAGTTTTCGAGCAAACCTTAGAAAATGGAAAATTTATTACACTAATAAAGCCGTTGCCTACCACGAGCAAGGCGCGACAAGCTCAAAAATTCCTGGTTTTACAGTCTACCAAACCATGAAGAACCTCCCCCTTCTATATATAAAAAATGTGCCGACTGGCTTACTAATTCCTATTGGGATACGATTCTGGCTCTCATATATCTTGTTCCTACTAAATGCAGTCCGTAAGGGATCGGCAATACCCGCACTAAAGGGTTGGGTAGTTGGATGTTGGTATTTCTTAACTCATGGGATTGTAAAGCGCTGGGCGATTCAGCGTGGACGAAAACTTTCTACACCAGAACTTAAAAATCAATTATGGCACGATCTACCACCCGATCAAACAGGTCTACGAAAATTGCGTGCGTTTTTTGTTCGAGGCAAGTAGCATATACTGGTAAGTAATGGCACTTATTGTAATCGATGCCCGGATTATTAATTCCTCTACTGGCCGCTATGTTGAGCGTTTGCTTCACTATATGCAGGAAATCGATGCAGAAAATAAATACGTCGTGTTGGTGCGAAAGAAAGACGAAACATTCTGGACGCCAAGCGCAGCAAATTTTAAGGTTAAAGTGGCCGAGTTTGACAACTACTCGTTTGCTGAGCAGATTGGTTTCAGGCGCTTTCTGAACAAACTACATCCAGACCTAGTGCATTTTTGCATGCCTCAGCAGCCTATTTTCTATAGGGGTACTTCAGTAACGACTATTCACGACCTTACTTTGCTACACACCTACAACTCCGACAAGAACTGGTTTATATTCCATTTCAAGCAGTTTGTCGGACGGTTTGTATTTTACCAAGTTGCACGAAAAAACACCGCAATTCTTTCACCAACAGAATACACCAAGTCACGCCTTGTCGACTTTGCTCATATAGATGCAGCTAAGGTGCACGTAACGCCCCTAGCAGCAGAGCCTGTTTCGACAACGAGAACCGTACCTTACGAACTGCCATTTTCACGTTTTATTATGTATGTTGGCCAATATCCTGACTACAAGAACATCCGTCGACTCGGTGATGCCCATCAAAAGCTTCTTGAGAATCACCCAGACCTTGGACTGGTGCTGGTGGGTAAGTTAGGCAAGGATACTAGGAATACAAAAACTTACTTTGAGGCCCGTGGCTACAAGAATATACATTTTACTGATTTCATACCCGACGAACAACGGGATTGGTTGTATTCAAATACTGCTGCGTACATATTTCCCTCGTTGATGGAGGGATTTGGTTTGCCCGGCCTTGAAGCCATGGCAGCAGGTGCGCCGGCTGTAAGTAGTAACGCATCATGCTTACCAGAAGTCTACGGCGATGCGGCACATTATTTCGACCCGAAAGATACTGACGATATGGTGCGCGCGATTGATGAAGTGCTTAAAAACGACAAGCTTCGTGCAACTTTGATACAAAAAGGGTACGCACAAGTAAAAAAGTACTCGTGGCGACGCACGGCAGAGCAAACCCACGCGGTATATCTAAAGGCGTTATCGAAAGATTAAGAAGGTTTCTGTACGATAATAATACGTCGTTCGCGACCTTCGCCTTCAGAGAAGGTCTCGATGTCTGAATATTCCGTCGCAACTTGGTGAATTACTCGTCGATCAGATGCATTCAAATGCGCTACATGTGAGTCTCCGGTCTTGCGCACATTTTCTATCCAACCACGGGCCTTTTCGGCTAGCTTTTCGGCACGCTGCTTCTTGTAATCTGCGATGTCAATATTCACACGAACTAATGCAGCTTGCTTGTTGCGCAAGACAGTAGATATGGCATACTGCATACTGCGAAGCGTTTCGGCGCCCCGTCCAATCAAAATACTGTTATCCTCGCTGGAAGGAACGGCTAGCTCAATGACATCTTCACTTACTACAGCATCCACTTCAACATTGACGCCGTAAAAGCTTAGTAGGTCTTCTAGGTATTTCTTGGCAAATTCCAGACTAGCTGTTTGATCCATAGTTACCTCCTCTTTTTACCCCGAGACTCCTTGGCGACGATACGCACTACATTAGTCTCAGATTTACTAGACTTCGCTGTTTTATTGGGTCGTTTTACCGCCTGCTTCGGCTGCTCTTCAGCAATTTCTTCAAGTTCTTCCTCGTCTTGCTTCAACAGATATGCCTGTTGTCCAACCGCTACTAGGTTAGATGTGGCATAGTACAGCACCAGTGCGCCCGGCACGCTAATCATAATGAAGAACATAAACAAGGGAAGAATGGTCGTCATACGACTCATTACTATCGCGTTCATTTCCGATTGGTCGGCCTGTTTGCCTTCGGACGCCTCAGCCATCACTTCACGTAGCTTCTTCGTCGGTTTAGCCTGTGGTGAGGTCTGTTTCGAGATGATGTACTGCGTGTAGGCAGCTACCACGGCAAGAAATACCAGGAATATTTCGATGCTACCGTTATGAAAGGCCGGTTTAGTAAGATCCACGACACCGAATAATGTTTCATTGAAGGAAGACGGATCATTAATGACCGCGGCGATTGAGGGGATATTTTCAAGGAAATTGTAGGTATATTTTCCAATTTGATCGATGTGCTGCGTAAAGATACGAATCACCTGGAATAGGGCTAGGAAAATAGGTAACTGAATAAGAAGTATACCCATCGAGCGGAACGGGCTAACGCCGTGCTTCTTGTAGAGCTCCATCATCTGCATACTTTCAAGCTGCTTGTTGCCCTTTGCCTCTTTCTTGATGCGCTTTAGCTCCGGCTGAAGTTTACGCATCGTCTTTGACTGGTGCAGCATACGCTTCGTTAATGGGTAAAGAGCAAACCGCACAATTATCGTAAAGAGGATAATAGCAATACCAAAATCATGCCCCGGTATGATAGCGTAGAGGCACATCAATAGATTAAAGATTGGCTGCACGATTACAAGTTCAAATAAATTCACAGGGTGTGTTGGACTCCACTTGCTTGGTTATTAATTTATAGTATAGCAGCTTCAACAGGGGTTTTGTAGATTTGTGCCTGTGTCAGCGCCTCGATAATGCTTCGCTCTAGCTCTGAAGCTGGCATCGTGCGCACTTCGGCGCTCACCACAAGCAGCACTACATCACTGTTTTCTTTTATATTTTCAAGGTGTTTTCGCAACAGCTCATAAACACGTCGACGGATACGATTTCTGCCTATTGCCGATTTCATCGTTTTTTTGCTTACCACCACCGCGAAACGAGAGTTTTTTCGCTTCGGATTTACAGCATACTTTAATACAACCATCTGCGAACGGACGGTCTTGCCATTTTTGTACACGAAGCGTAGGCTGTTGTGTCCGTGGAATCGGTGATTGTAGGAAAGCATACTACTAGTATATAAAAGTCCGCGCATGGTCGATACTGTAAGGCGCGGAATTATATATGTCGGCTTTCGTTAAATGGCGATTCGTGCGCGGCCTTTAATACGGCGACGCTTCAAGACAGCGCGTCCAGCCTTTGAGGCAACACGGGCACGAAACCCATGCGTACGAGCACGGTGACGTGTGTGTGGTTGGTGAGTTCGTTTTGGCATATCTTGGTAAGTGTACCAGAAATATGCCTTTTTCTCAAGGGGTAAGGCTTGTTTTAAGCCCTGCAAGATGATGTGCTATATAATTTTATACACAGTTTGGTGCAGTTTTTCCACAGTATTAAAAGGGTTGTCTCTGGGTTGTGGATAAATCTACCCTTTTATGTAGCGCGTTCGATGAATCCCCTACTGCTTGTGGAAAACTTTTTTCTCGGCTACAATTAAGGCAGTAACAAATCAATCTAGCTCTAGTATGTGAGCGGGGGTAAGCGATGAGTCGTGCCGTGTGGCAATCAGTCTTAGATGAGGTCGAATTGTCGGTCTCGCACGCCACCTTTATGACATGGTTCAAAAACACAGACCTCGTAGAAATGTCGGATGACAATGTGGTGGTTGCCGTACCTAACATATTCGCCAAGCGACAATTCGAAGTGAAATTCAACGACCAAGTGCGGCAAATCCTTGAAAAGAATGGCGTACATGCAGCAAACATCAACTATGTTGTAAACTCGTCAACAAAGAAGGCTGTTTCTTCCAGGGAAACTACCGTGAGCCAGATTCTGCCCGAGCCAAAAACAACCGCGCGAGCATCTTCTAATATCCCTTCAACTAGCCTTAACCCCAGATACACGTTCAATAATTTCATCGTCGGCTCCAGTAACGATCTTGCCTACACTGCCTGCCAAGCCGTTTCTAAGCACATTGGTACGAAATATAACCCACTCTTCCTTTACGGCGGTGTTGGCTTAGGAAAGACTCACCTGATTCAGGCGGTTGGAAACGAAATATTGAAAAAGAACCCTTCCGCTTCCGTGCTATATATCAGTTCAGAGACTTTCGTAAACGACTTCCTGGAAAGTATTCGTTTCAAAAAGAAAGGTTTCGCCGATAAATACCGAAATGTCGACGTATTGATTGTTGACGATATGCAGTTCATCGCTGGAAAAGAAAAAACCCAGGAAGAGTTTTTTCATACATTTAATGCCCTGCATCAAGCCAATAAACAAATTATTATCAGTAGCGACAAACCTCCTCGCAGTATCCCTACCCTAACCGAGCGGTTACGTAGTCGTTTTGAATGGGGTATGTCTATTGATATTCAGATGCCCGATTTTGAAACACGCTGCGCTATCGTAGAGGCAAAAGCTGCGGCTTCGGAAGTATCATTAAGCCGTGATGTGATTGAATACCTTGCAAACAGTGTGAAATCGAACATTCGCGAACTTGAGGGCGCGCTGAACCAATTACTAGCCTACTGCGAGATGCGCGGAGTGACGCCAGACATAGCCACAGCTGAAGGATTAATTGGCAATATTAGGCAAAGTCGCCCACAACACGTAAATTCAAAGCAGATAATAGATAAAACTGCTCGTCATTTCCAGATAACACCGGCTGAAATATGCAGCGAGAAGCGCGATAAACATATTGTAACCCCTCGACAAATCGCAATGTATCTTTTGCGCAGTGAGCTCCATCTAAGTTTCCCAAAGATCGCCCATGAACTTGGCCGTAAAGATCACACTACAGCCATTCATTCAGTTGAAAAAATTGAACGCGCCATAAAGCTAGACCTTCTCATTCGTGAGCAGGTGTCTGAAATTCGGGAGAAATTATATGCTTAGCGTGTGTGGAAATAGTGTGTGTAAGATGTGTACCATCATAGTAGAAACTTGTGGTTTTGTGTACACATTTTTTATTCGCGCAGTTCGATTAAATTTTAGTGTTGTGGGAAAAGTTGCATTTACCAACAAATTATCCCACTACCTTGCACAGTGTTTATACACAAGAAAATCGGCCTATTCACCCCTGCTATTTACGGGTTTTATACACATACCCACAACACCTACTATTAAGTCGATTATATAAGAAAGGAATAAAATAATTACTATGGAGCTTACAATCTCTCAGGAAAAACTAGACTTCGCACTAGCGAACGTAAGTAGGATCGCAAGTACCCGCTCGAGCCTGCCTATCTTAGGAAATATTCTTCTTCGAACCGATGGAACTAAACTTGTTGTCGCATCAACAAACCTTGAAGTAGCCGCGATTCATCAAGTTGGGGCTAAAATCGTAAAACCAGGCTCGATAACCGTGCCCGCACGCCTGATAAGTGAGTTTGTACATAACCTACCAAAAGAATCCATCACTCTAAGTGAAAAAAACCATCAGTTACACATATCTTCAGGTGGTTACTCCTCTACAATAAACGGGACGATTGATGAAGAGTTTCCTGAACTTCCTATTACCGATCCAAAAACCGCGGTTTCCTATAATATAACTACCTCTGACCTAAAATCAGCCGTCAATCAAACTATCGTAGCCGCCAGCACAGATAGTACGCGTCCGATTCTTACGGGTGTGTATTGGCACTCATTCGACGGATATTTATACTCTGCGGCAACCGATGGATATCGCTTGGCGGAAAAACGTATCGTTAAGACAAGTAGCGATATTGAAGCTACTATCCCTACCACAACACTACAAGAAGTTCTTCGTACTCTTAAGGATGACACCGAGGAAGTGCAAATACTCTTTACCGACACGCAAGTGACATTTCAATTCGATACTATCGAAATCACCAGCCGTTTGATTGATGGGAAATTCCCCGACTATAGGCAGCTTATTCCGGTAAAATCCGACAGCTTATTTAGTGTGCAATCAAATGAATTTATACGAATCACTAAAATAGCGGGCTTATTCGCACGTGAATCAGGTGGTGGTATTACGATATCAGCCGATACTGATAAAAAACAAATATCAGTCCACTCTGTTGCCTCAGAGGTTGGTGAAAACACATCCGAAGTAGAGGTAGACGTAAATGGTGAAAGCGGTTCTGTGAGCCTAAACTCACGCTACCTAAGCGACGCACTGTCGGTGATTGAAGGTGATATGGTTACATTTGAATTTTCTGGTAAATTGGCGCCGTGTATACTCACCTCGGCAGTGAAAAATCCAGATTATAAACACATTATCATGCCATTGAAAAGCTAATAGGAAGTAACTTGTCCATTCGAAGGGTTGTACGACACGATTGAGTAATTATATCCGTGAACAATATTTTTTTTAGTCGATAAACATTTTGAAATTTTAGAAACATTTGTGTCGAACATCTTATCGTCTGGTACGAGTATAGATATTGTTTTCGTTTGTGTTATGTAGCGGGTGACTATATCACCACCAATACATGAATTTACCGATCTCATAACAGCCGAAGATGATTCTGGTGTAAAAATACTGTCATCAATACTCTTGCTTGCAAACAACTCTAGGTTTGCACCGGTTGATTTAATAACAACACCGCCAGGCATTGGTGTGGTTGTGGATGTTATTGCATCTGTGAATACTTCGCCGGAAGTGTGACGAACGGTGTTTTTCGACACATGTGTGAACCATATCGGCTTAAAATAGGTGTAATAAGTGCCGTTTTGACTATCAAGAATGACGATATCATCATCTTTTGTTGTTGCCATATATCCATCTGGGCTTAGTGTCTGGTTGATTTCGCCGATACTTTTTAGGGTTTGGGCATCGAAGATAACCGCCTTTTTATATTGCACAACTGAATCTTCATCGGAACCAGATATGGCGTCTTTTGAATCGAGAGTTAGGTATTTATAGGTTCCAGGAAGGGGTGTGATATCGCCTTTTATAGAGAATAGTTCTTTCACCAGTTTACTGCCAGTAATCGCATAGACGCCTTCTCTGTCTATTGAGCTTGAACGCTTCGCAATTACACAAACTGTTCCTTCGGCCCTTGGACACGTCGACACATAGGAGATAGAATCAAAATTAACTGGTATTGTGTATGGTGTGTCCACTCCCGAACGAATATCGTACGCATGGAGTGTATAACTCCCCGAGTCACCTGTAAAGTAATAAAGGGTGTTTGAAGCAAAATAGTGCACATTACTATACATTGTGTAGGTGCCCACATAACGCAGTGTATTGGCTTTAAAGTCGTAATACCATGTGGAATTCCGCTCATCGTCGTATGATAGACCTTTTTGGTTTGAGACACTCTCAACAGCTGTATGAATCAATGAGTCGTCAAAGTTCATCAATGCGCCATTATCTCCTGCCCACACAATCGAAGTTATCTGTGGTAGTTTTAGCCCACCGCCAAGTAACTTTGTGCCCTCTTCTGAACTAGAGAGTATTTTATAGAAGAATAAGCCATCGTATGCGCGGAGGCTTGATCCGTCAAACACCGCTGATGTGTTTGAACGGTCTATGTGTAAATCTATCACACGGAAGTGGTCACGACCCAAGAAAGCCTTAATACCTACTGCGAGAATGATAATAAGCAGGAATAGAACTAGTACGAATCGGATTCTTTTGTCTTTTAGTATTTCAAACAAAGGTGTGTCCATTTTTACGCTCCTGCCGACCCTGGCAATGCCTCATATGTGTTGTATAGATCTTCTCCAATGTCACGGAAGTGGCTTTGAATCGAGCAGCTAGTTCTTGAACAAGCTTGCCGTATCTTGTCGGTCGCAACATCAATATGAAGGTGCTCTACAGCGCATCCCGCCTCGCCCCCGGTTGTCGTACCCTTCGCTACGGTGCCTATATGGTCTCCTGCTTGAACAGTCGTGCCTTTGCCTATATGACCCGAGGATATGTGCATATAGGTAACACCAAGTTTTGCTTTCTCGTTCCATATCGTTATAAAGGGGTCGTTGCATATATCTGAGCTTACATATGTTACCACCCCAGAGGCGAACGCAATGACTTCTGTGCCATGATTCGCATAAATATCGTACGCGGTGTATGGGTGGCCGCCTTTATCGGTCGTGCCGTCATGGAATATTCCAGGGTTTTTTACGACAGACTTACTACCTTTTAATGGAAAGGCTACGTCGCCGAAGTTTGCTGATTCGCTTGTGCCAACCGCACCTGCTGTTGTGGTTGTTGGTGAACATCCCCTTGTTGCTGTCGCAGAGTCGCTTGTCGTGTCAACTGTGCCGTCTTCACTAATACCGGTTCCTTTTCTGTATGCGGCTAGTACATCCTTTGCATAACCATCTCTCAGACTTTGGTGTGGTTCGCCGGCACGCTCAAATACCACCCGCCATGTGGTTGAAGCACTAACAACATCTGTGGTTTTCTTTAGTGCTGGAAGCACCGCACCTTCGCCGGTTTCGGTTAATTCATGAGTCAAGTATGCATAATTCGCTGCGTCGGTGGCAGAAGCGTTGGTTGAAGGGGTTGGATGTTTGGCGCTCGAAGCTCTTCCTTTGATGTAATGGTTGCTAATCGAAAAATTAACAAATGCAAGCTTTCGGCCACCATCCCACTGTGCCCATCCGTACGCATGCCCGCTTGTGTAATCTGATGTCGGTGGTCCGTTACTACGTGGTGTTTGATTGGTGTCTGGGGGTAACCACCTTCCACCAGATTCTTCCATAAAGTTTCCCACTATACCCGCGGCTTGAAAATCTTTTAAGTTAAAATCGTTCATTAGTTGCTTTAATAAATTTACCGGCCTGATAGATTTATCGGTACCTAGTGTAAAATCTTGCGCCACATTGACCGATGACGGGCCGTCGACCGCGGCGATAGTGTCGGTTTCCAATTGTGAACACTCTTTCGCGGACGGGTCGTACCACAATATATCGTTTCCAGAGTAAAATGTTGTATCCATACTCCCTCCAGCAATAGCACCTACCTTAATAGTTAATGTAGTTAGGGTTAGCATAATAATTGAAATATAAACAACCAGTTTCCTCACAATGAGAGCTGTATTTATATACTTAAACTTATCCATCATTACTATCTATACATTTACTATGGTTTTCATACTTCAATTCACTATTTTTTACACAATACACCTGAACAACTCGGTAATCATCAGGTCCGGCAATTGTCATTGTTATACGGTACGTCCTTTTCGCAGATGGAATATCTACAAGGAAGGTTGTGTTTGTGTAATCTCCGTCTTTGTATTTTTGATATTCACCGTTGCGGACTGTCGCGCTGTAACTACTCTTTGTTCCGATATATTTATACAGTAGTATCTGTGCGTTTTGAATCTGATCATCAGACATCCCACCTTTTGATTTATCAAGATTTGTTATCGTCACGCCCTTATTGGTAACATTTCTCTCTACTACAGTTATAGTACTTGCGTCCTTCTTGGTAAATATGTTTATAGCTAGTATGGTAGTGGAAATAAGTACAAGTATCATAATAGCCGTAAGGAGAATTAGCTTTTTGTTCATTTGTATTTCCCCTCAGTATGTGCAAAGTCTAGTTCACCCTTTGATATGTAACTTTCCAGCTGGGCCTTGGAAATCCTACGTTGATTATAGTGATGGCCTCCGGGCCAGTTATATTCCTCAACGGTAATTGACCCGTCTGACCAAACCGCTGATACCATGGCTGTGTGGCCTGTGCTGTTGTGGCGCAGCGACATTACCGCATGCACCGCAGGGGTTGTGTTAACCTTAAAGCCTAGACCTTTCAGTACTGCTGTTGTGTGGCCACCCGTAACAAAGGAAACAGGCAGGCTGATGACACCGTGTTTAACAAGCCTAAACTTCACAAACCCCACACACTCTCCTGTACAATCGCCCGGACTGAGGTATTTACCACACTCTTTTGCATAGTCATCACCCTGTATATCCTTGCCGGTGCCTGACGCATCTCCGTCTGATGATGAACTTGGTATAACAACATCTGAGTACACCGTATTGTGATCGGAACCGTTGCTGTCGTTTCCGCCTTTAATACCTTTGAATGTACTTGCTTCCACTCCAGCTGAAAGGTAAATGTGGTCAATCTGGGCAGTGTTGGGCGCGCTTCGATCTTTGGTGTTATTTGGGCAGCCTGAATCCCGCGGTACGGTTAGGTCATACGCATCGTTCATAGTACCATCACCAACAAGTACGCAATAGGTGGTTTTCGCATTTGATGGTGCCCCCGCTCCCGCGTCTTTTGTATACCCTTCATTGAAGTCACCGGTAAATATGACCGGGGCATCTTCGGATAATTTCTTCACCTGTGCCAAGTGTTTCAACGCGTTCTGGTAGCGCGTTTCTTTATCGCCCGCACCTCTGTTAATCGGATCGTGTACATTCATAACATATAGCGCCTGCCCTGTGCCGATATCTTTTAGTTTCACCCATGGCTCGTCAATAACACCCCCGAAGTATGTGCTTTTCCAGGTTCCCTCATCAACTTTATCGAATTTCGCTTTGTCCCACATTATTCTGTCTTGATCTTTACCAACCGTGGTGTGGCCAAAGTTTGGAAGCAGCTGTTCCATCATCTTTGCTTGACCTTTTTCCATTTCTTGAAATCCTACGATCTGGAAGTGATTGGAAGTGATGACTCCTGCTGATGTCTTAATACGAATAGAAGAGTTGCTGAATCCTGATTTGTTCTTTTTCGGACCTTCAGTGTGAGCTGCGCCAAGAACGTTGAACGATGCTACGCGGAATTCAGAGCCTATATTAGTTAATGATGTACCACCAGAGCCTGTCTCTGGCCCGTTATCCATACCGTCGGTAATCGATCGATCCATTGTGTACACGCGGAAATTATGCAGTTGAGGTGCGGAAAACTTACCCGTGCTTGTCCCGTCGATACAATGGTTGCCATAGTCGTCGCTTTCTCCCTCACTTCCCTCACCCCAGACAGCTTCACGATCCACGCACTCTTTCACAAAGTCGGCATATAAGCCTTTTGGCTCACCACTATCGTCATCTACGTAATCGTTATCCTCGGCCATATATTTATATACCTCATCTGTATCCATAGCAAGCTCTTCTGGGGTCATGATATAGCGGACATTACAGAATATATCTGCGTTGATACCAAGCTCTTCATACCCCGCATCGTTACATTTCGTAAAACGATCACCGTTATAATCACCAACCGCTTTTGCCGCAGGTATCACATTTGCCAGAAGTGACGGAATTTTTAGAGGTAATGTTGCCACCGAAGAGGTACCTGTAGTGTATGCCGGCATGAGGTTGCGCAAAAGCGAGCCGGTAAATGAATATTGGTTCATAATGTCAAATGGCTTGCTTTTTGCGTCTTCGGTTTCTGTCGCAATTATGTCATTTTTCGTTTCGGCTGTCGCAAGCTGATATTTTGCAATCTGGCTCTTGTTTGCTGGTTGCATGCCACGCTCCATAGCCATGTTGCCGAGTAATATGCCGGTACCTGAGAATATCGCATTACCTGCGTCAACCCCCTCGGTGCTTGAATCGACCACTGTGCCTGCCACCATATCCTTTAAGTAGGCAAGAAGGATTGGTAGAGCCATTGATATGGCAAGCGAGCTGGTTAACGAGATCGCGGTTGACCAACCGAATGATCCAGCAGCCAAGGCGCCCCCGACGATTAGACTTCCAAAGCGCACGAAGCCGTTCTGCACAATCTTACACTTAGAGCGAGCTCCACGTCTGTCTGTCTGTAAGATTTTTAATACCGTGTCGTTTACTTTCGATAACCTTCCAACAAGTGCACCGCCCGCCATGTACTGCTGCGCGCGCGCGGTTAGTGTCGGTGCCTCGTTGTAAAAGGCGGCTTTGGCACCTTCTGAATCAAGCGCGCTTTTGCCGTAGTAAGGGTTGTCAACTTTAGTATTGAAATCCTTACTTGTTTCATCTATAATTTTTGCTTCAGTATCTATTGCTGTCAGCTTTGAACCTGCATAAGAAACCTCTTCGGGCGTGGCGTCACCAGCCTTTATTTTATCGGCAAGATTCATGTAAATCATGGCAAAGGCTACGAGTTGTCGTGCACGGATTATCTTTGCTCCGGCTTCAACCATTCGTGATGCGTTGTATACCGAACAGGCTGAGTCAAGCCAGCCGAGAACGCCAACGCCCTTTATAGCTCCTTTGAACAGCCCCTTAAACCCGCTGCTACTATGAATAGCCTCGTTCATCTTATCGACTTGCTCGTTGTACTTTCTATTTTCTTCGTTTTGAGCCTCATCCTCTGTGTCTGTCGGTCTTTTACCGTCTGTACTTGTACCAGTTTCGTTGCCCGACACAGCCTCATTCACCGATTTATTCCGTTCTTCATCGGTATCGCCCGTAATATGACTCGCCTTTGTTTGACCAAACCGCGTGAAGGCCTTTCCGGCCGTTTTATCCCACATCCCGTAGAACTTTGGGTTGTATGCCCGCCGTATTTGGCTTCGGATATTCTTATCGACCATCATTTTATTTATATCTTTAACGCTAGTTATCTCTACCTTCTTGCCTGTACTTGATGTAAAGGTAAGCTTTTTTATAGAACTCTTTCGTGTGATAGAATTCTTCTCACCCTTTTCTACTTCAATACCGGCCTTTTCAAAGTTTTTAATTTGCCGGTCGCTCATGCCACGCAGTCCACAGCGAACATTTGCCATTCCTCTGCAAATACTACCCGACTTGCCCAAGCCTTTTAGTTTGGCACGAAATACATGCGTCGTTCGCATATCCATCGCACTTACTTGATCGTTTAGATCTTCTGTAAATACCTCTTTCATATGAACAATGGCAAGCGATGGTGAAAGAAGTACACCAAACCCGAATATACCGCCAAAAATTAGCCCGATTATTCCTCCGGCGGGGCCGTATTTCTTCCCGATTACCTTAAATTTAGTCCATCTTTTTGGAGTAGGACTTGAAGATTCTTGCCCTTCATAATTAAAGGGGTTGTCTTCCCTTTCGCGCAGGGAGTTGGCGGGGTCGTTTGAAAAGGCTTCGGCTTGGTCGATACCCGCCTGTGCGTACGAGTCGCCTAGCTGTTTCTCGCGCTTGCCTAGGTCGTTTTCCTGCAAGTCTGGATGTGATGCGAACACCTCTTGGGCTCGCTGGTCGATTTCATCTTCGCGTTTTAGTTTTGTGTCTGACATGAGGGGTTCCTACCGTACGCTATATTCTCCAGGGTTCATGTAGCCAGGATTCACTATAGGTTGGCTGCCATCGCCAGGGTTTATCGGCTGTTGCTCGGGTGGTGCTTGTTGGTAGCTCTGCGCAGCAGTACCGGTTGTTACTAAACTTTGCTCGGTTTGGCTGCCGACGATTTGAATATGTACGTGGTTTTGACCGGCAAAGAACAAGCCTTGCCCTACTGGGAAGTTCGCTAGGCGCTTGCGTTCTTCTTCGGTAAGCTTGAAAACGTCGGAAAGTACGTCGACGGCACTCGAAGACTGTTTCAAAAGCAGTTGCATAGAGCTGTTTGCCACAATTGCGCGGCCCATTTTGCTACCCATGAAGTCCTCAACATCTTGTGTGATGGTGGTAAGGCCAAGCTGGTATTTTCGCGCACGTTTGGCCAGGCTGAACAAAAAGTTTGCCGAGTCGTCGTATTTCATCAGCTGCCATGCCTCGTCGACGATAAGCATACGCTTGCGTTGTTCACTGCGGGTGATATTCCAGATGTGTGAAAGCACGATATACATTGCGACAGGCCGCAGCTCGTCCTCGAGGTCACGAATATTGAATACCACCATGTTGTTGTTGATGTCGATATTGCTTTGCTGCGAGAAAATTCCCGCAAACGTACCTGAGGTGTACTTGCGAAGACGCTGCGCCAGCTGTGGGCCGGTACCACCCATGTGAAGCAGTGTGTCGTATAAATCAGAAATAGTTGGCGGTGTTGAATTATGAGTTAGCGGGTCGGATGTAATACCGGCACGAGCATAGGTGTCTATTAGCCCTTGGTCTAAGTCGGCCTCTTCGGCGGGGGTAAGCGCCGGCATCATTTGGCCGTTTGCTGCCATTTGGGCGCCCCCTAGCATCTGGCGTAATAGCCCGTGAAGTGTCACTAGGTTTGCACGCAGCGCGTCATCTGCCTCTTCAGTATCGATTACCCTGGGTAAATCAAACGGGTTGATGCGTGTGTCGCTATTGAGACTAAGGCGAATATAGCTACCGCCTACCGCATCGGCTAGTTTTTGGTATTCATTTTCTGGGTCGATAATTAGCACATCAACACCAGTCATCATGCTACGAATCGCCTCAAGCTTTACGGTAAACGATTTACCCGCACCTGATTTTGCAAACACCACCATATTGGCATTTTCAAGAGTGAATCTGTCAAAAATAACCAGGCCGTTATTGTGCATGTTTATGCCATAGAGAATACCTTTGTTGTCGGTTAGGTCGGCACTGGTGAATGGGAAGCTGGTAGAAATTGCCCCAGTGTTCATGTTGCGGCGAATCTGCAACTGGTCGGTCATTTGCGGTACGGTGCTGTTGAGTCCCTGCTCTTGCTGGCTAGATGCCACCTTGCTAAATACTAATTGTTGACCAAAAATGGTTTCAATCTTGTGCTGCACAAAACTAAGCTCGTCTAAACTATCTGCATACAGGGTAATGTATAGGCCATAGCGGAAGAAACGCTCAGCACCTACTTGTAGTTGGTCTCGCAATTCCTCGGCGTCCTGTATAGCTACCTCTATACCTGGGTCACGCGTGCGCCCTTTCTCACTGTTGATTGCCATACTTGCTTCAAGCTGAGTTACTTTTTTGCGCAAATTATTTAATACAACCTGGCTCTCAACTGGGTACACAAACATAGAAATATCCAGCACTTCATCGATGTTAATGATGCTAGAAAGCCAACCTGTGTAAATTTGGCGGGGGTATCCGTATACATAAAGTGTGCGGCCGTATTTTGTGCCAAGGCGGAAATAGCTGGAATGAATTTCAATGCTGCTCGGTGCAATCAAATCTCGAAGCGTTGTAACGCCCTTTAGGAAGGCTTGCTCAACCTCGGCTTGCTCTCGTGCGCGCTGTTGAGCGGCAATGTCTATGGGGTCGAGTTTTTTCGCCATTATAGCGTGTCTCCTTGTGCTTGCCGTGATTGCGGACTTGGCGCTTTTGTCACGAAAGAACTCGTAAAGTTTTCGAAATCACCCAGTGGTTCGCGCACAGCAGTATCAGGGTTGTACACGTTATAATACAGCTCGCCGAGCTCTTTGGTATTCAACTGAACACTTTTCACACCCATTTGGAACAAGCCGCTCATCACTGCGTCTACCCTATTCTTTATCTCGTCTTTGGCTTTTTCATATGCCGCCTGGTCGATCTTGATAGCTTCGGTGGTCGGTTTGGCAAAAATCTTACTAAAGAATCCCTTTGCTTGGTCGCGTAAATCGGTCAAGTCTCCTGAGGGGTAATACGGCACAATAATAAAGAAGCTTTTATCCATAATGTTCGCTTCTTGGGCAAGAATATCGATAAAGTTGATGTAATCATCCATCAATACGCCGAGTAGCATGTTGTCTTGGTTGCGGCGCATATCAAGAAGCCGGTCAATATAGGGTGCGATGTCCACACGTTGAGAACGAATAAATATCTGAACGGGAAAGTACAATGAGTTCAAGAAGTTCTGATAGCTATATTCCACACCTTCTCGTTCACGTGCGCTCATGAGGTCGAAATTGATTGATTTACATGCTACGACAGCGCGAAAGCTACCATCGCGCATGATAACCATATTCTCGCGCACCTCAGAAATCTGTAAGGTGTTCTGGGTAGAGTTAGGGTTGGCAGGCTTTACCGGAGCAGGAGCTGCCGAACCTGCGGCTCCCTGTTGAGGAATAGGTGGCTGCCCATTGGGCATCGGTGCTGGTGCGGGGCCAGACATAGGCAAAGGAGCACCGGCTGGCGCGGGTGCTTGTGGTATTTGGTTGTCTGGTACTACTGGTGGCACTACGCCAAAATTACCCCACTCTAGTTATCCGAGTTATCTTATCGAAGCGAGATGACGACTTCTTCGTCTGATAGCTCTTGCTTCTTTTGGATTCGCTTTGCCTCACGTGCAATTGTCTCCACCGACAAATCGGGGTTATTAGCAAGGTTTATTATATCAGGGGAAACGGTCTCGGCGCTAGTGGTTTTCTCTGTTTTATCTTTCGTATCTTTCTTCTTATGCTTTTTGCTTCCCATCGGCTCTACGACAGACTGATGCATGGCTGGATATGGGTTGAAATTAACCTTCGGTTCTTCTGCCTGAGGGTCGGAAGTGGTTTGATTGGTACTATCAGATGGTGGGTCTCCGAGTGCCGCATACGGGTCGGGAGTAGGAACAGCGGGCTGAGACGTATTAGTTGTTTGTACTCTTGCCAAGACTTCCTCGTGATGTTTCGTGTCTGATTCTTGTAGGCGCGCATCGAACGAGCGTCTAATATTACCTGTCGCATCCAGTATGTCCTCGGTTTGTTGCGCTTCGTTGTACACATCGGTATTCATGGCGCTATTGCCGCCGGGTATTTGCCCGTCTACGCCTCGCACAGCCCATCCGCGCGTGTCAACGATACTCGCCAAGTAAGACAGCCGTTGCTCTGCCTCGCTTTGTGAAAGCTCTTTTGTGCGCTGTACCTCTACTACCTTTGGTGCGGTTATTAGCACCAAGTCATCGTCTCCGTCGGGGTTCCATAGTCGCCTGTGCGGCTTTAGGTAAAAAGATACGAGGGCCGCCATATAGGTCTCCATCGGCTGGTCTTTACGCAGTGGTAAGGCTAGCGCCCCAAAGAAAATCACGACAGGAAGGGGTATGATAAATAGCGGCAAGAAAATACGGCTCAAAAAATAGCCTATTGCAATCGCCGCCGCTACAATAAGCAAGTATATAAACTGCCGAAAACTAAATGGGCCGATCAGCTTGTCATCGGCTTCAACGTCTTGGGGTACTTTATACACAGCCACCCGCGCTACCTACTCGTACTTTAGTTTTATACCGGCTTGATCGGCAAGTTGGAAAATCCAGCGTTGCATACGTGTTTGTACGGCATTTTCCTCGAGGATTCGTTCAATACGCGCCATATGAGCATCGAGAATTGAGTAAACTCGGCGCATGTTTTCCTTCAGGTCGGTTACATCAATTTTCAGCTCGGCTACATCAGTCTTTAGCTCAGCTACATCACCTTCCAGCCGGTCAAAACGACCATCGACTGCATCGAATCGGTTATCAACGCTCTCAGCAAACTGCGTCAGCGCAGTCATAATCTCGTTGTTGGTGACTTCTTTCTTCGTCATGGTTCCATTATACACAATACCGAAAGCTATACAGCCAGCCACTTATTACTTACTCTTTTCAAGAGAACTGTTCTCCTGAAAAAGCGAAATATGTTTTAATAATCCGCTAATTCGTGCTTTATTGCTTCAAATTCGTCGCGAGTGGCTTTATAATCCGCTACAAAATTTTTGTAATTTTGAGGTGACGAGAATAGATCTAAAATTCGCCCTGACTTAACCCACTCTACGGCTTCCTTCTTCCCATAGAATTGAAGCGATGAATACGGATACGTCTGCCACCCATCGGGATTAAGATGAATATAGCGCGATATATGCATCAAGTACTCGTCGCTACTGATACGCGATGCTTTGTAGCGGCTTTCGAATACGCTTCCGCTTTTGCCATACTTCTTATTCAGGTATCGGCTATAGGCGGTCATTACTCCTCGCATTAGCCTCGTCATTGCACCCTGCTCCTTCTGATACACCAGCAAATGAAAATGATTATTCATTAGGCAATAGGCATTTAGCTCAATCCTATCGCTTAGCTTTTCATAGGGAACACCGGCGCTATCCTTTACTTCTTCGTCTGACAAGTAGCGCTGAAACAGCGAAAGAAAATACTCGTAGTCCTCGTCTTCCAAGAATATGGGCAATCGGCTGGCACCCCGCGCATACACGTGGTAGTAACTATCCGGAAGATCAATCTTGACAGTGTTGCGGCTCGGCATAAGCTTATTATATACTATTATACTAAATCAGGAGAACGGTTCTCTTGAATTCAATCTCTTGTAGTTTGTACTTTGAACTTACTATTAATTATATCTCCTACCATTAAAATGAGCTGAATAACCGGTATCTCTTAGTTCTTCAAGTGCGGCACGAGTTTGCTCATTCAAGTTTTTCGCTACTTCAGGGGAAGCAAGTATGCGACGTGCACGTTCGTCGGTTAATGCTCCAGAATGGTAGGCTTCAGTCATTGACTCGAGGGATTGACCAGACAGTTCATGATCATCCAGGCCATTCCAGACACCGGCCGTTGCTGCAACATCTCGTAGGGATTCGCCAGACGCACCATGCTCGCCTGAAGCGGTTTTTGCCCATCTATCTATCGTAGCGTCCTTGCTCTTTAGATTGTGATTTGCGAGAACGTTATCCTTCAAAAACTTTTCCATACCCTCGTTGCCTTGGTTAAGAGTGCCGGCCTCATGATGTCTGTTAATTGTTTGGTGAAAAGCCTCTCTACCTCTACTGCTTCGAAGAAGCTGGTTTTGCGCTGCGCGTGCTGTCACATGGTCACCAGAGGCTATGGCGGCTTCTAATGATTGATTAAGTGCATCAACGTCACCTCCGTGCTGTGTTATGAGCATCGATTCGGCTGCCTTTACATCATCTGCATCAATCTTGTCGGCTACATTCGTAGCGTTTCTCCTCTGAGCCTGCCGCGCATATCTACCTCCAGGAGTTATACTAGGTGTCCCTCTACCCATAACTCCTCGTAATCTACCTAGTCTCGTTTGGTCGCCACCAGAAATAGCGCGGGCAAACTGACGTTTGCGCCAATTTGCTTTCTCTTGTTTTCGAGCAGCACGACCCATAGCAAATGAGGAGTTGCCATATGCTTCTTTCGCCTTACCTTTTGCTCTATTCTGCGCGCCATCCTGTATAGCAGCTAACTTCCCCCCTATGCTTCCAGCAGCAGATAATGCACCTTTTAGCACAGATGGTATCGCAAGTAGTGGCAAGGCCATCGCTGCGAGCGCTGCTATGCCAAGCATTTGGCTATCTGACTCTGATGCAACTGTTGATAGGATGTGTGAAGCTAGCGTGCCTCCTCCAAACAGTGCCGCAACTATTGGGTATAGTAGTAGAAGTGACCAAAATAGTTTCCACCACTTTTTAAACCACGACTCTGTATTTGGTAGCAGGTAGGCAACGAAGGCGAGCGGCGAAATGACTACTAAAAGTACCAGGATTGCTTGACGTGCAATTAGTATCATGACAACAACCCCGACGATAAGAAGCACGGACGGCGCGAATAGGACAACGGCTAACAGACCCACGCCTAGACCCACATAAAGAATACCCTGGACGAGGTCTCCCCAGCCCCCACCTGAAGTATCACCTGTTTCTGTACCAACCGGTAAATGCTTAAATAAATTATAGATACTATTTCCTAGTATGTTGCTTATATCCACAAGAAGCTGACAGAATATGAATGACACATTCACCAATATTGCTGCGACTACGAGTTTCGGCAACATCTTTTTTATGCCGTAGTTTGTGATACCTCCCCCAGTCACCTGTGAATAGATGAGCACCAAAAATGCTACCACAAACGCCACGTTTGCAATGTCCCGGAATGTTGTCCAGGCTTTCTGAGTACCATTATTCGAGAGCAACTGCGTTTTTATCTCTAGAAAGTTGTTCAAAAACCCAAAGACTTTATCGTTCAATTTTCCAATGAAGGTCATGGCCGAGCATACGATCCACCCAACCCCATCGATGTTGCAGGTAGTAGTGCTACCGTCACCATCTCCACCGCCATCTTCATCTGCGGAGCCAACTGATGACCCTGCCTCCCCTTTGTGCTTTTCTACATATTTGCTATAGTCATCTGCAGTATTTCGCAGAGTTTCAGCCAAGTCTCCACATGTGGTGGTTACACGCGACTCAAGCCGGACTTCCTTTTTATCTGTTGAGGACGATCCCGCGATTCCTTTGAAATAATTCAGGTCGCCGTTTTGGTTTACAACCGCGATTTTGAATACTTCAGGGTTATCACCCGCAGGATCGGAATCTGTCGGATATTTTGATATTAACTTTACGTCACTACAGGCGACAACAAATGTCCTCCAAGCCTGTACGTACCTCTCGGCGTTAGTGAGGCCATCCAGAGCATTCTTCCCGCGCTTAGTTTGCTTGAAGTACTTAGCGGTTTCATCAACAATAGTTTTTCCGTCTGTCGGCGAGTCGCCGTACGCTGTGTCTTGATTTAAAAAGAACATATACGAGCCATCGATCTTGCTTCCACTCGCACATGCAGCGGCTGTACTGCCACCATTTACTGTTTTAGCTAACCCGCCTGTTTTATCGTTGTATGCCTCTGCAAATTTACAATAAAATTCAGTAAAACTTTCTTTTATACCAAAGCGCCCAAACGGCTCCTTAATCCAGCTGTCACCACAATCGGCCACAGGGTTATCGTACATATCACCCCGAACGGCACGTGAGAATTTGAAACTAACATCAATGTCTTCTACCGAACCGTTGGCGATTGCGAAGATACCGTGGTCATTCAACTGGCTAGGGCGTATAGCGCCATTGTTTCTAGAGCTTCCACCAAGTGGTGATTGAACCTCGTCATTACCGCAGCCCCAGTAAAAACGCCACAACTGATAGTCGGTGACATTATCGCTAACGCTATCTAGAATGAACGAGCCCTCCAGATCATCTGCATGCACCTGTGGGCTAAAAAGAAAAGAAAAGACTACACTTGTTAAAGCTAATGAAGAAAACGCTGCGATAATTAACCGACGCATACTGACTATCAGTATAGCATTAGCGGCATAGGAAACAGAGAAAATTAGATGTAATTACTACTAGTAACAAAACTAAGAATTTATGCTGCGTCTGAGTCAATAACTGCTATGTAGTAGGCACCTTCGTGTTGGTCAAGTGTGACATTGTAGCGCACACTTATGTGATTCTTTGAGAAGTCATAGGTGCGCTCTGAATCAAGTTGATGAATGTTACTGCTTGTCTGGCAGAGAACCTTTATGGTGTTACGGCCTTCTATGCTACCCATATCTTCAAGTTCGGTGCAGGTAAAGTTGAAAGTAGCATCTTTTGGATATCCTGAACCCTCTTTTGTAAGGTAGTCTAGATCAGTTGAAATTATGCCACGTGTCTGGTGTAGCCATTCATCGATCGTGATAGGTGCGAGGCCTTGACGTTTGTTTTCTGGGCCAAATATCACATTTAACTGCTGTTCACCCAGTTTTTGTGATTCTGGGGTCTCAGCGAACGGTGACGCTACATTATAGTCTGGTGTACCACCCATCCAATAGAGCTTTAAGTCGTCAAGAAGTCGAATAGTAGCTTCTTCAGGCGTGTAATCTTTTACAAGTACTGGCTGAAGCGAGTACTCTATCGCTTCGGGCGACGGGTCACGATTAATAGACTGAATGTATTCTTCATTTACAACTACGGGAGTTTCCGACTCGACGTTATGAGGCTTTGCACTCTGGGATGTAGTTTCGCTTTTGCCAGATTCTGGACTATCACTACCGCGTAGCCCAAGTACCGCACCACCACCTACTACAGCGGTCAATACCGCACCAGCAGCACCGATAGCTATATTACGCTTCGTATTCTTCTTTTCGTGCTTATCGTCGCGGTGTTCAGGCGCAGGAATGACAGTATCTTCATCTGAATGAGGATATGGAGGCATCTTATCGACTGGTATTTGGCCTGGTTTTGGCGGCTGCTGTTCAATACTCATAAGTAGAATGTAATCCTTATTTTCTTACTAATGACACACTAATAAATAGTTACATTTTTATTATACTCCAAATAACTAGAAAAGTCAAGCATGTGCTTTTTATGTCAAGACTTGACTATAATTAATTAGGCTGAGGTGGAAAAAGACTTGGATCAAATGGATCGAATCCATCGTCGATATTATCCCATTCTCGTCTATCATCACTTGGGCCTTGCCCAGGCTCAAACGGCACATTCACGGTAAACGTATCGGGTGCCATGCCCGGTCGAATCATCGATTCATCAGGAGTGCCTGACAGTTGGTTACGGAGGGCGTGCATCATACGAGCTTGTCGTCCGCCGATATCCTTCTTTAGTAACGGGTCTGTCAGAGCCTCATTTATCTTATTAATAAGAGTCGATCGACCCTTGGCAGAAAGCCTATAACTGGTTTGTCCCTGGCTCTCCTCGCGAGCGATCTGTAACCAGTGACTTAACTCGTCTATATCGGCACTCACGAAGTGTTGTGCCTTAATCTTATCACCATTTGCCATGTTCTCGATGAAGGCAAACTCGTCATCGTTGCCCATCTGACCAGTTTCAAGTAGCCCTAGATCAGTACCACTTAAATCAGTTGGCTTAAGGGCACTCTTCATAATAAGCGACTTATATATCTGCTGCATATCAAGCTTGCGTTGTTTAGTACTGGCGTCATCATCATCGGTAATTTTGTAGTTACGGGCCACATGACGACGCAGTTTAAGACTCGACCACATGTTGCCTACATCGTTAAGCAAGTAATCCATAGCTGCATGAATCTCTGTCTCGGTAGAGGCTTTACGCTGTCCTGTCGCAGGATCGATACGGCCACCATTATAGATGATATCGTAAGTGTCCTTAAGCGTATAAGCATTATTACTCATATCAGATTTAATTGCTTCGAGTGTTTCACCGTAAATTTGTGTGCGCTCTCGAGTGGCTCGAGCCCTTGCAATTAGCGCACCATCTGAGTGAACACCCCCGGCTAATTTTCGCGCTATATCATTGTCATCTGCACGAAGTTCGGTTACCATTTGGCTTTTCAGCACGCGTTCTGCCATTTCTTTACTTGTATTGAGATATGCTGTGGATTTCGCTGCTTTTGATGCGATTCTCATAGAATCGTCGAACTCAACCGTAAGACCTCTTGCACGTAAACGCTCGATTTGAGCTTGGTCATTCGGATCATATGTTTTTGCAGCTTCACGCATGGCTTCATACGAAGCATCTGCTTGCTTGCCTTGATCCTGGTAATCCTGTAGTTTCATTTGTCGTAGGGCGAGAGTCTTGTCATAGTGCTCCTCGTCCATACTATCGAGTCGCTGCTTCCAATGGGTATCATGTTTCGCTTCAAGTGTTTGGTGAGTTAAGTCAAGATCGCGACGCTGGGTATCAATTTTCTCATATCGTCTCGACGCATGGTATCTGTTCTGCGCTGCTGTTTCGTAATTTTTCTTCTTGTCTTCCTGCCCCATCTTACGACGATTCATCCACTGCCCTGGCTTGTGGTACGGGCGTAAACGGTCGCTCTCGCCGCTAAGGGCACGTGCTTTGTGGTAATCTGCCTGGCCTTGGGTCCAGCCTTTGGCGCGGTCTACCATACCCTTACCAGGGTTATTTACCATGCCCGCGATACGGCCCACCAGATTGCCGCTGAATTGGATAAGAAGCGGTGTGATGGCGAGCGGGACTATTTTTACGGCCATACCCAGAATCATCATGGCAAGGTTGGTGGCATTCTGAATGATTGCCACCGAAGCCAGCTGTGCGCCGCCGAAGATGGCCGAGAATATCGGGAACACCAGCAGTAGCGTGACGAACGCCTTGCGCCATTTGGCGAACCAGTCTTCAGTGTTCGGTAGAATATTTGCCGCAAACGCGAGAGGTGAGATAATGACGAAAAGCAGTACCAGCGCCTGCCGGGCTGCTAAGACGATTAATGCTACCAAGGCCGCAAACGCAACGGTAATGAGCACGCCGACGACAATGAATCCGAATGATGCAATTGAGCCACCGGTAGCCGCATAAAAGCCAAGCGCTCCGATGGTGCCACCAGACGCCACATATGTCCATAGCTCCGCCCAACTAACCGATGTATTTACTTCCGTGCCTACGGTGCTATCACGTACCGCAACAAAGAGCGCCTGTATAGAATACCCAAGGATGTTCGATACATCCACCGCAATCGAACAGAGCCAATAGGATATATTTACCAGAATTGCCGCGATGAAAATACGCGGAATGATTTTACGAATGGTGTAGGCGTCTGCAACGGTACCGGTGATGTAGCGATAGATGACAACGATGAAGCCGATGATAAACGTAATGTTGGCGATATCACGTACGATATCCCACATGCGGTATAGGCTATTGTTACCGCCAGTGATGGGTTGAACCGTAAGGAAGCTAGCAATTACGTTATAGATATTATCGACAGCATCAGATATCCAGTTACCGAGCGGACATATCCACCAGCCAGCACCGTCGATATTACACGACGACGTACCTTTTGAAACACCTTCTGGGGTATCTTGGTTTGATAGATTGATAGTGACAATCGTGGCTTTTGATGGCGACGAGTAGTCATTGGGCGGGTTGAGTGTGTACGTAACGTAGGTCGCCTCCTTGGCGCTTTTCGGCGCCTCGGCAGCATCAAAATATATGAGGTGTGCAATCTGTTTTGTGCCACTTTTTTCAACGAATTGGTATACTTGAGCATTCTGAACTACCTTGCTTAGCCCCTTTGCTTTGCTGGTGTCAATCGGCCCTGTGTACGTATTGCCGGCGTATACCAGATCATTGCCTTTCCATGCGGCGTCGGCGGCATAGACTGAGGTGGTGGTGAAAGCTATTACGCTGAAAAACACCACTAGTAAAGTGGCGAAAAACATCATAAAATTCCGCTGCGATACTCTACCGCGCGGGGGCCTTACGAGAGCTTCCCACATATCACCTATGACTGTATCATTTTTTAGGGGTAAAGTCAAGGTGCCTAAAGAGAAAGAGCGGGATGTTATGCTTTACATTTTCTGTTGAATATGTGTAAACTAAGTCTATAGGAAAAATTCAATGAAATACAAAAATCTATTCCTTACCACCACCCTACCTTTACTGACGCTGTTTGCAATTAGCCAACCGGTGTTTGCAGCAGAGTGTGGCGGTGCGGATACGGCGATAATCAGCTGCGACCAAGATAATTCCAGCACTGATGTGGAAGACAACGGTGTATGGGGGCTGCTCATTTTAGTTATAAACATTCTTGCTGCCGGTGTTGGTATTGTCGCCGTTGGCGGTATTGTGTACGGCGCAATGATGTATGCGAGCGCTGAAGATAAGAGTGACCAGGTAGCGAAAGCAAAACAGATCATCACCAATGTTGTAATCGGCCTGATTATGTTTGCCTTGATGGTATCGCTGCTAAACTATTTAATACCAGGAGGAGTGTTCAACGTATGATACAAACGAAGCTAAAAAGGATTGCTGTGGCACTGATGATGGTATTTACCCTTGTCGGCATTGCAAGCGTGGCCACAACACCTACTGCGTATGCCGCTGGTAGTGGCTGTAGCGACAGGTTCCTTACCTTTCCTCCCTGGTATCGGGGCCTTACAGACAGCTCGTGTAACTTGAAGAGCCCATCAGACCTGCCTGGTGAAGATAAGAATGGCGCGAAACTACAGCGGTATATCATCATTATCGTGCTGAATATTATAGAAATTGCGTTGCAACTGGTTGCGTATGTTTCTGCAGGTTTTATCATCTACGGTGGATTTAAGTTCCTTACCGCAGCATCGGATTCAAACAAGATTGTTGGGGGTCGTAAAACCATTCAAAACGCTTTGATTGGGCTCATCTTAGCCTTTGCATCCATCGCGATAGTTAACCTAATTGCGGGAAATATATTATGATAAACGCAATGAATGTTTTATATCACCTGGCGGTTAGTCTAAATTCAAAAACAGTAAAGAACCTGCCTACCGCAAGTGCTGAAGATGTTGTAAACGGCGTGCTAACGACGATATATTTTGTTGCAGGAGTGGTTGCGGTTATTTCTATCATTATCGGTGGCTTCATGTACACTACCTCGAATGGTGACGCCTCGAGGGTAAAGACCGCTAAAGATGTGATATTGTACTCTATCGTCGGGCTTGTCGTGGTTATCATGGCGTTTGTAATAACAGGATTTGTAATAGGAAAGTTTTAGTATGAAAAAACGAATATATCAACTGTTTTCATCGCTGGTGTTGGCGCTCGGAGCCGGGCTTGTGCTGACATCTGTACCGGCTGGTGCGGTCAACCCTTTTGACACAGCATGTAACGGTGCCGGTAATTCGGTGCTATGTAAAAATAAAAACGACGATGCAGGCTCTATAATAGAAACCATCATTGGTATATTGCTGTGGGCTATCGGAGCTATCAGCGTGATTATGATTATCGTTGGTGGTATTCGTTACGTCATATCTGCGGGTGATGCGAGCCAGATTAAAGCTGCCCGCGAGACAATATTGTATGCGATTGTGGGCTTGGTATTAGCGCTCTCATCGTATGCCATCGTATATTTCGTACTAGGATTTTTTCATAAACCATAAATATATAAAAGGAGTAGTAGAATGATTTTACGACGCATAAAACACTTAGTACTTGCCAGTTTGATAGCATTGGTTGGATTGCTGGCTGTCATGCCTGCGCACACCAGCTACGCCGTCGACCCTGCCGCAGAGATAAAGAGTGGAGTTAATGGTGCCGGTGGTAGTGGAAATAATAATTTCGGCAAGATGCTGAAGACTATCGTAAACGTTCTCTTATTTATCGTTGGTAGTGTCGCCGTCATTATGATCGTTGTGGGCGGCCTGCGATATACCCTCTCTGGAGGTGATCAGGCACAGATAACTTCGGCAAAAAACACCATCCTTTATTCAATCATTGGATTGGTTATTGCCATACTGTCATTCGCTATCGTCAACTGGGTCCTGAAAGCGTTCACGGGCTAACCTCTACACAAACAGTAGTATATTTGCTACACTACCCTTAAGTAACATTCGAAGGAAGGAATTTAAACGAATGAAAGAACTAATGAAAAAAAGTTTGCAAGCGCTGTTAATCGTACCAGTGATTGCGCTTGGTGCGAGCGCCGTTCTTACGGCACCAGCATATGCCGCTAATGATTGTCCTGCTGACCCAACTACAGATCCACTGAAAAGTGGCTCAAAATGTGCTCAGGGCAACGAAACACCCGATAAAGTATTCGGCCAGGGTGGTGTCTTTAACACCATTACTAATGTGCTGCTGTTCCTCATCGGTGCTGTTTCAGTCATCATGCTGATCATCGGCGGTATTCGTTATACTATCTCTGGTGGTGACAGTGCAGCGGTGACAAGTGCAAAGAATACGATATTGTATGCCATCGTAGGTATAGTCGTGGCACTGCTTGCATACGCTATCGTGAACTTCGTGCTTACGAGCTTTGCAAGCTAGTATAGAAATAACTTCGTTTGAGTAAAGACCGCGCCCTTCACTAGGGGGGCGGTTTTCTTGTACCGCTATGTGTTTTGGTTATATATAAAAACTGCCTCCCCGCGTTGGGAGAGGCAGCTATTTGATCTGAGCTACGATTACTGAATGGTAATCTTTTTAGCTTGCTCTTGCTTAACCTTGTTGAAAATAATCGAAAGCACGCCGTCTTTTAAGACTGCTTCTACTTCGTCTTCTTTTACTGCAACAGGTAGAGCCACCGTGCGGCTGAATTCACCCCAATAGCATTCTTGAATGTGCCAGTTGGTAGCCTCGGTGTCGTCGCCGCTTGATAGCGTGCCGCTGATGGTAAGGATACCGTCAGAAATACTTACGTCGAGATCTTCCTTGTTTACGCCCGCCGTGCGAGCTTTTACTACCAGTTTATCTTCTGTTTCGTATACATCAACAGCTAGTTGACCAGGAAAGTCTTCCTCGCCCTCTTCCCAGTTTTCTTCTACCGGTGCTGCTGGTTGTTGTTGATCGCTGCCACCCTGCGCTAGATCGTCATCGTTCAGAAAGGCAGCCGCCAATTCGTCCTCGATTAACAAATCGTCATTTTGTTTCCGGGCCATTGATTTCCTCCACTTCTATCTAAGGCTCTATTGACAGATAGTCTCTATCAGTATAGCCAATACATTAGGTATAATCAACAGCATAACAATAATAAACGTAAAAAGTACAATGATTGATGAATTACTCGCATTTATAGCTCCACACCACTGTTATTTGTGTGGTGTTACGGGCCATGTTTTATGCCAAAGTTGTAAATATGACATCGCGAGTGGTGCGCATGATGGCTGTGTAATTTGTGGTAAAACAGCAGATTGCGGCATTTGCCACGCATGTAAAACTACGTATGAAAAAGCATGGTGTATTGGCGAGCGCGCCAACGAGCTGGAACGGCTCCTCAACGATTATAAGTTTGAACGATTGCAGGCCGCGTACGCAGTGTTAGCAGATCTTTTAAACGAGGCTTTGCCTGTTTTACCACAGCATACGATAATTGTGCCCGTGCCCACGATAGCAAGCCACATACGGCAACGAGGCTATGATCATACCGTACTGATAGCAAAGCGACTCGCGAAACTTCGCTCGCTTCCCTACCAGCATCTTCTTGAGCATATAGGGGGCACAAGTCAGCGAGGGGCAGACAGGAAAACGCGTCTACACCAGGCAAAGGCGGCGTACCGCGCACGCGGGCAGCTGGATACGCAAAACACCTATTTGTTGATCGACGATATCATAACGACTGGTGCTACGATGCAATATGCTGCAAAAGCGTTGAAGGATGCTGGCGCCAAAGAAGTTTGGGTAGCAGCGATTGCCCGCCAACCCCTCGACAAAGGCCGCTCTCATCTGTTAAAATAGGGCAAGTTCCGTATGGAGAGGTGACCGTGAAGCGCCGAGCTGCTCGCAGACAACAAAGTTGCCTGGGAACAGTTCAAGCGGATATAGCGAGCATCTTCCTCTTGGAAGAGCGGAGCGCTGTGGATACGAGGGCAGCGCGACAAATTTTAGAATTTGGAGAGGTGACCGAGTGGTTTAAGGTACTTGTCTTGAAAACAAGCGTGGGGCAACTCACCGCGAGTTCGAATCTCGCCCTCTCCGCCAGAAATAAATAGACGACCAGATGGTCGCCTATTTATTTTGCCCGATGGGCAAAATTCAAACTCGCGGTTGCGTCAGCAGCAGCTGACGCCCGCGAGTATCGCTCCCCGCTGTAGCGGGTCGCTCCTCCACTTGTTTGAAAAATAAGCAAGCTAATTTTTCTGCACGGCGCTTCGCCGAATCACTATTCATATTGCGATATCTCGCCCTTTCAAAAAGTAAAAACCCGGGAATCGCAGCATGAAAGCTAACGATTCCCGGGGGTGGGTATAGTGGGACCGGGATGGGGCGCAATTCTCTGCACGGCATCTGGCCGGACTTCACCTCACCTATCGTGGCTCTTCACCACGCTAACTCAAAGTATACTAAACGTTCGTACCGCCTGCGCCACCAGCGCTAAAGCTGTTCAATACGAAATTGATGATTGCATACGCAAGTAGCGCCACCACCACACCGACGATGGCGTAAAGAATGGTATTTTTCGCTGCGGTAACCGCGGTTGAGTTACCACCGGAAATCACGTAGCGCAAGCCGCCGATGATAATCATAATTACTGAAATCGCACCCAGTACAAACAGAAGGACATTGGTGATAGTTCGGAATATTCCGGAAGAGCCAAATAAATCCGCCGTTTGATTCGTGCCCTTTGCTGCATCTGCTCCCGCTTGAATCGATTCATCAAAAGCACCTACGAGAGGAGCTGAGGCTACTATCAGTAAAAATGATGCTGCTAGGATACTTGGAAGTAAGGCGCGGATAACTTTTAACATATAGCTCGTATTCTCCTATTATCTCTATTTAAACTATAGCAAAATGAGCAAAAATGTCTACCGTTCGCCCCTGTTATGTGCTACACTAGCTAAAGTTAGTACTCAAGTGGTTGCTCGAGTGAAACGCAAAATTATCGGACTGTTTATCGTCCGCTTCAGCCATGAAGTAAGAAGCGTTCATATGAAAGTGTACACCACCGTAGGACTATCAACCCAGCCAAAGAAGGCAGTACTCAAGTGGCTGCTGCGTGAAACGCAAATTATGTGACGGTTCACCGTCCGCTTCAGCAAGATGCTGAGCTAATATTTGTAGATTGCGCCGAGTCAAGTTGAATACCACCTTCCCTATATGGAGGAGTACCCAAGTGGCTGAAGGGGACGGTTTGCTAAATCGTTAGTACGGAGAGATCTGTAGCGGGAGTTCGAATCTCCCCTCCTCCGCCATGAGGCGCTTAGTCGAAACTCGCGGGTTGTTACCCCGCCAGGCGGAGACTAAGTGACTCAAGGAAGTGACAGCGCCCCGTGCGTGTGTGGTCGATTGACCGCCACCCGGGGCGCTGTTCGTTAGAACGGCCGTCGGGCTGGCCTCACAGACAGCGTGCGTCTCCGACGCATCGAAGATCTCGCCAAACGGTTTGCGCAGGTCAGCGCCATGGATGCCGTCCTCGTCAAGGAAGAGACGGAGGAACATCGCATCGTTCAGTTCGCGCCGAGCACTGTCCACTGCGGCGGCGTAGAGCTCACGTACATCGGCCGCTAGATGGAGGCAGACTTCGAGGACGTCGGCACCAGCTGCGAGCGCTGACCCGCTCTCCCGGATGTCTTCCTCAAGCCGCGCTCGGTCCTGATTGATCTGGTTGAGGCGCTCGCGGATCTTGTGCTGCGGCAGGCCCTGCTCGGCGAGGTCGATCAGGCGCTCCTCGCGCTTGTCTAGCTCCGCGACCTTCTCTTCCAGGGCCCCGCGCAGCTCGCGGATGCTTGCTTGCTCATCGGCGACGGCCTCGCGGACGGCGATCACTTCGCCCAGGGCTTAGTCGTTGACGGAGATGGTCGACGGATCGGCAGAGTTAGGCTGGGGAGATATGCGGGAAACCAAGGCTATTTTCGCCGATCACCGCTGGGCAGACAAACGCTCCACCTCTACACTCGCGCTTTCGACCGGTTGAAAGAACCATCGGCGCGACTGTTTGTTCGCACGAATGAAGCACCGGGATACACGCTGACAACAAGTGTGATATTCTCAACGCTCGCCTGCGTGATTCTCTGGATGCTAATCGCTCGCTCCGCAACTGTCGAGAGCGATAACTCTCTAGCCACGCTCGTCGGTTTGCCTATCGCATTCTTCGGCGCTTGGTTCGCATTCCGACCACCGTTGCGACGCGACGGCATCGCGATCTCTGTCGCAGGGTCCGCGATCTTCCTCTTGAGTGGATTACTGCTACTTGCTGGCCTCCTTGGAATGCTCGATATCGATGCACAGTGGTCGACGCAGCTGTTGCGCAAGATCGATCAGACGTGGACAACATCCTTTGCCGGCGAGCGAGTCGTGTCGCGAGACGCTGTGCTTGAGTCAATTGCGAAGGCTCTGACGCTACTGACCATGACCGGGATTGCGTACTTAGTCGTCCGAGGGGCCTCCTGGCTCAGTCACTATCAAAGCGACAAAGCCGGACGCCGATGAAACTCACCATCGACAAACAGGCGAAGGAGGCGTATTATGACTCTATTGATTGATGGAAAGCATTTCAAGAAACGAAATCAAGATCGCGCTTCGCGGCCGGTTGCATCAGGCGGCCTCCAAGATCGCTCGAGTGGCCATGATTGGGACGTCCGACATGGGTATTGATGAGGAACCCGTCGACATCGAAGGTGCGGTCTACGTGCCAAGCAACGCACCGGGCGTCGAGCTGGATGCTTTGCCCGATGAGTCATTCTGGGAGGAATTTGAGCTGGCCTCGCGCGAGGTAAGCCGCCACGAAAACGGCGATCGAGTTGATCGGTTCGCAAGCGTTGCCGAGCCAGTCAAGGAGTGGCTCCAGGACCACGGACTGCGGCGCCCATCGTCTCCTTCCGAACCTCAGGACGAGTCCGACAGCCCGGCAGGATCAAACAATGAGGACGGGGCGTAGACAACCGCTTGAATACCGCCCTCAATCGTTGATGGCGCCGTAAGCGAACGATGCGCACGTCCCTTGAACAGCCATCTAGCGACAGCGCGGCACCCTCACCCGGTCTAGCTGGGCCCACTTGCCGCTGGGTCGCTTCACCTTCAGCACAACGGTAGCGGTTGCACCTCTGGGCTTCTTCACCCAGAAACGCCGCGTCGTATCAGCAGCCACCGAGAACCCCTGCCGGTGAGCTCGGTGACCCCCAACACGCTTCACTACACGATAGTGCACCGCGCCAACCCCTGACAGGTTGCCCCTGCGTCGTAGGCGTCCCTGATCGCGTCGACCCGACACCCCAGCACCTCGCGAACTCGTGCTCTGGGCGTCGGCATCGGGGCCTCCCATGCAACGACCCGACGTTCCGACGTTGCCACCCCCATAGCCCGCGACGCCTTCGACCCTGTCGGCGAAAGTCTGGAATAGCGTCCCAGTACCTCCGCCAGAATGAAAAGAGCGCGACCTAAAGGTCGGGCTTTTTTCATACCTGCGGTGGCGGAAAGATTCAAACTCCGCGCTGATTTTTGCTAAAGCAAAAATGCGGGAGTATCGCTCCCTCTGGTCGCTCCTCCGCTCGCGAGCTCGCTACGCCGAATCTCTCTGCAGACATTGCGAGCGATATCTCCCCTTTCAACCTTTCCGCTCATGCTACAATATTCTTATGGATCCCAATCAGCAGTTGCCGCCATCAGAACCACAGGCTCCACAGCCGGTGCAGGCTCCTGTTCAGGAGCAGCCGGTGCAGGTTGTTCCGCCAGTACAACCAGTAGAGGTGCCTATGCCTCAGCCAATGGCTGAGCCAGCTGTACCTGTGCAGCCGGTCGCAGCAGTGCCGACTGTTCAGCCAGCCGAGCGGCCTATGCCCGCATTCCAGCCAGGCGTACAGTCTGCTATGCCTACTACGTCTGTAGAACAACAGGCCGCCAACGTCACCGATGACTCCTTTCAGTGGCAAGCACCGGAATACATTTCGGTGGCAAAACCACCGCTATGGTACGTAGCTTTCTGGGGCACGGTGGTTGTGCTGATGGTGATTGCGGCCTTGCTGATAAAATCTTTGACATTCGTCGTTTTGATACCTGTGATGGCAGCCGCGCTGACCATCTACACCCACCGCCCTGCCCATATGATGCAGTACGTGGTAAGTGCGAAAGGGCTGTATATCAACGATCAGATTCATGCCTTGCAAGAATTCCGTAGTTTCGGCGTGCGCCAAGAAGAATCTATGCCCTCACTAGTATTCATTCCAACGAAACGATTTCGCCCCTCTATTACCGTATATTTCCCACAGGAAATTGGTGAGCAATTAGTAGATTTCCTTGGGGTGCGTATACCCATGCAGGAAGCCAAGCTCGACGCATTCGATAAATTGGTGCGCCGCCTACATTTATAGTCACGTTTGCACTTTAGGTTGTAATTTCACCTCTGTTTTGGTATGATAATAATCGTCTGTCGATAGATAGAAGTACCTTATAGTTACACTATGCGAGCTTGTGTTTACACATGTTCGCACGTGCACCCGTAGCTCAGCTGGATAGAGCGTTGGCTTGCGGAGCCAAAGGTCGTGCGTTCGAATCGCGCCGGGTGTACCATCAGGATTTAATTAGTAGACGTCAGAACGGCGTCTACTTTCATGTATACTTCTACTATGCTGTATATGATTGGCGGTCCGCCACGAATGGGTAAGAGTTCGCTCGCTCAATTAATTTTGAATCGGCATAACATACCCTACGTTTCCACAGATGGGTTGACTGTCATGCTAAAACCTATTGGACAGCCTTCGTTCTACAGTCCGAAAAAATCAGAACGTTTCTTTCCCTATTTGGAGCTATTTATCGACCGCATGTTGAAGTCGGTACCAGATTATCTGATTGAGGGTGATGCGTTTAGTCCCCAGCACGTCAAAAAGCTAGAAGAAAAGTATAAGTTAAAATCAGTGTTCCTGACAATGAGCAAGGTTAATCCTGAATCTATTATCAAACACACAAAGTTTGACAGATGGACAGATGATGTTCACGCCGAAGAACTTTCATATTTATGCGAACGCATTACAGCTGCAAGCAAGGATATACAGGCACAATGTAATCACGTGGGAGCGAGAAATATAGACCTTTCCCAAGATTATGATCAGCAGATTAAAGCTGCATATGAGTACTTGATGAACTGAGCAGTACATTTCTAACTTCGTCAATGGTGCTGCAGGGTATGATATTGAGCTTCTGCCACCGGTTCAAATCAAAGGTGCTCGGACGCCAGATATAAAAATGCTCGGACTCGAGTGGGAAATGAAAAGTCCAAAGAGCAACGGGAAGTACACGATTGAACATAGTTTTCGGTCGGCACTCAAACAATCACCACACATTATTTTTGATATTCGTGACTCAAAAATGCCTCAGAGAAAGTGTGTTGCAGAAATTGAATGACGGTTCAACAACTTTAAGAAAGTAAACCGAGTGATGATTATCACTAAAAAGCGAGAGCTGCTTGATCTTAGTAAGATAAGTAATATACTGAAAGTACGAAATACGACCTCTGCTGTATAGCTCAGGTCGTATTTCTTTTACACACTATCGGGCTGCAAATGTAAATCACTGTCAATTTAGTTTTGGACTTCTTTAATTACTGTGTACCATATGAAAACTACAGATTGAGATTGGTTTAGATATCAGTCTCTTTTTCGTTGCTCATTTCCACCACCTCTGTAAAATGAGTTTGAACTTTACTACAGTGCCTTGAAAGCCACCATTGCCTAGTATATTGGATTTTTTGATTTTTAATGGTATAGTATATTACTATGAACGCAGAACACAGACCTACATATGAGTCAAAGCCAGAATCTACAGTCTCAAATGGTGGTGGATTGACTGTCAATGAAGACGACGAATTATTGTGTGCTCGCACTAATATGCGGCGGATGCTTGCGGGTGATCCGCGTTCTAAGGAGTTGGTTGCGTTATGTCTAGAAACTACCGGCTCGGCTAGTGCAAGTTTTATGTGTCCAGCTGGTGTATGTGATGTATCCTATACACTCGACTTGAACGATGGCTCAATGAGTCGTGGTGTTGAGGGTTGTGCTGTCATCACGGTAGGACTACTAAAAGCTTCTCGGGAGCGAAACCGTGGAATGACCCTTTCAGAGTTTGCTCAAACTCCACTTGGCAAAAAAACCGTTAAATAGTCTATTTTTGCCTGTCGTGGTATTTTTTTACACTGATATCTTTTCTTGCAGATATGGACTACATGTAACCCAGAAACAACAATTTAGTCTGCTAAGACTGGACGACAATTGGTATATTTAAGCTATCCCGCTAAGCGAAAGCCTACGAATACGTTCAATAAGCCAAATAACCACCGTTTAACCCATTTTTGACTTCCTCGATTACTGTGTACCAATTAGAACTCAAAGCCTCTCATGAGGAGCTTATTCAACCTGTTTGCTAAAATAGACTAGTGGAAGAAAATCGGCCAAAACAAAAAAATAATCGAGCTAAGCTCGCAGTTATTATTGGTATCATTGTAATTCTGGCGGTGGGGCTTTCATGGGGTCTTTTCCTTTTGTATAATATGCAGAAATTTCCAGATACACCTAGCAGCGTCTCTAAACGCAACCGCGAGCTGATCGGGCAGGCTGTGAACAGTAAAAGCATCTCTATGTGCAACCGTATAAAAGGTGGCATAACCGCTGCTGACCTGCGGGCTAGCACTACCCTTGCAATAATGGAAAACACGTCGGCCACGCGGAGTGCTTCTACTCCAGACAAAACGCAGTCTGAAGCACAGGCCTACTGCCGCATACTGGTGGATATTAGTAAGTCAGAGTAAACCCTAAATAATCTTCAATAGTATTAGAAGCTCAATTCCAGCTAAAAGTAATGCTATGATGACGCTGACAACGATTTGCCATTTTGGCTCTGGAATATGGGTTTGGAACCGGCGGTCGCCCTGTGTTCGCTTTTTCATGCTTTTTTACGGATTTTTACCGCGGTACCATATGCGGCTACTTCATTCATGCTGCCGCCAATTTCTCCGGTGTCGAACCGCATTGCGATAACGGCATTCGCGCCTTTTTCTGCGGCCGCTTGTTTCATCCGTTCGGTTGCTTCGATACGACTATCGCTAAGTAGCTTAGTATAGCCGCCAATTTCACCGCCAACGATAGACTTTAAGCCGGCGCCGATATTGCTTACGAGGTTCCTGCTTCGCGCCAGTACGCCAAATACTTCTCCGTATACCTCTGTTACATCGTAGCCTGGAATGTCGTTCATAGTAACGACTAGAATTTTTTCACTCATATTGCTGCATCACCTTTCATGTGAGATTACTATATTCTAATAGTAGCACTGCTAAATACCGTATAATTTACTTATGACAAGCGCATCATTTAACACAGAAGTGTATGAAATTAATAACTGGTTGATAGTGCACCTTCCCGCCGAGGCAAGCGCTGCTATGCCCTCTCGCGGCCTATGTATGACAGATGCCGTGATACAGGGTGTGAAGCAAAAGCAGGCGCTGGAACCAGATGGAAAAGGCAGCCATTGGTTTCGTATTGATGAAACGCTTGCTAAGAAATTGAATATTGCGGCTGGAGATACGGTACGCGTGGAGTTGACGCCTACGAAAGAGTGGCCAGAGCCGACTGTTCCTAAAGATATCGACGGCGAACTCGCGAAGAATCACGAATTTAAAGCGCTTTGGGATGATGTAACCCCTATGGCTAGGTGGGACTGGATACGTTGGATTATTTCGACGCACAACGCCGACACGCGTAAAAAGCGTATCGACGTGGCGTACGATAAGTTGCGCAAAGGCACGCGTCGCCCCTGCTGCTTCAACCGCTCGATGTGCTGCGAGCCGCATGTATCAAAAAGCGGCGTGTTACTAGGCGCGTAACGGATACGTCAGTACCGTTGTATAAATAGCAACAGTAATATCTTAAGAAATACTTTGCTACCAAAATATCCCCGAGTGTATATTCTCTGGGGATATTCTAACATAGGTTACTTTAATTAGGGTTTAAAGCTTCTAAAGTATTCAAAATAAAATTGGAACTAGTCTTCCTTTAGTTCTGCGCCGTGTACCATGACGGCCCAGATAACAAGGACTCCAACGGCAACCATCATGACTGACCAGACAGGGTATACCGGTACGAATGCCATATTGGCGACAACGCTTACCAGCGCAACAATCACTGCGAAAACTCGTCCGTACATGCGACCTTGAGCAAGAGAACCTGCTGCTATGAATGCCAGCAAGCCGCCCAGGATGTGAAGCCATCCCCATTGGCTGTAGTCGAGCAGCCATACCGCATTCGGGGTAACCGCAAGTACATCGTGCTTAAACAGGGCTACAAAACCCTCAATCATGTGAAAGGCTCCGACAAGCGCCAACATGACTGACGCGAATCCGATCCAACCTAACCAACCACTATCAACATTATCTCGTTTTGCCATACAAACCTCCAGGCTACGTTAATCGAAGGAGTAGGACTTCGATTAATTTGTATCTCCTTTCCTCGTTATGGTCGAAGTGCACACCTCTTCTACCCCTACTATACGCCTATTTTTAAATTTTAATACTAGGCTTGTACCCTCACATACACCACCTCTGTAAATAGCGGCCTACTTCATAGTAAAAGCGTGCCAATAAAACGACTAATTTACAGAAAAGGTTCATCCTTTAACAGATGAAATAAGTCCGAATTGTCACTTATGCGATGTTTGTAATATATACAGTATCGGTTTTGTTAAAATAATAGGAGAAAGCAAGTTTAGAGAGGTGCAGGAGTGGTTGTGAAGCGCCGACTTTCTCGCAGGCATGCGAGGCATGCCGAGATAAGGTCAAGCGGATATAGCGAGCATCTTCCAGCGGGAGAGCGGAGCGCTACTGGCCGTTCCCAGAAATAGGCTAGACTCAGGTAGAATAGATAGAGCATGGAGAGGTGCAGGAGTGGTTGAACTGGCCGCTCTCGAAAAGCGGTATGCCGCAAGGTATCGAGGGTTCGAATCCCTCTCTCTCCGCCAAAGGAAATGACCAGGCTTTATGTCTGGTCATTTCCTTTGCGTGTTGATGTGTATTCGAACGCCTAGGGTTCAGAATTCTGTCAAATGTTTCATTTGTACAGAATTTAGCTGATGATGGCGCTAGTTATAGCGCTATCATCTTGCGTTCATCCCTCCCTCTCCGCCATGAAAAGCAACCGTCACTTACCTACCTACACCTAATTCTTGTGCTCGTGCAACACGTTTGTCATGAGAAGCTTGCTGTGCCGTCACAACTTCTTGTGGAGAAGTGAGCGGTGTCATAGGAGTATGCGTTGGCACGCCATCTTTTTGTGTTGTGACGATGAGATACCGCGACTCTTTTGTCTCTGGATTTACCTGAAGCACTACGAACTGGGCCGCCCCTTCAACTTTTTTCGGAAAGATTTTGGTCGTAGTATGACCGCCGCCACTGCCGAGCCGGATAATCGCTTCCTGCAAAGAATCTGAGGTCGATATGCTGGTAGACTCTAACGTTCTGCCCCCTATAGAGATGTCTGCACAACCAGAGTCGTTTACTTTGTCCATCAGCTTGTAATCATGCGCTATCACTATATCTGGCTGTTGTTCGCACGTTACCTCAGTAATGTATTCGGGAAAATCTTCGACGGATTGATCGGGGTTGCGTAAGCTTTCTCCATCTCTGATGAGGCTAATATTTGAAACTCGCGGGTCATTAAAGCCAAGAATTGAAACACCGTTAATCATAGTGGTCTCGCCATCGGGAATTATGAACCCAAGGTTCTTTGCATAATTTACGATATAGCGTGTGTCGTGGGGTCCGGCGGTCATTACTATTGGCGTATCGGTATCATTTTCGTCGGCATAATGTTTGAGCGTATCTAAAGTATAGGCCGCTTCGGTGTGGCTGGCGAGGTCGGTGGTGTCGCCACTGGTAGCTATAGTTGCCTTGACGGTATTTGCCGCCGTGCCCACCACCTGTGCAGCCCCCTTATTCCCCTGGATGTCATCCACCAGTATAAATGTGGCCCAGCCTTCATCCTGAAGCTCAGGAATTGAAAGAAGCATCGCTCTAGTCTCTTCGGCACTTCGGGTGTAAAGTTCCGCATCATACGAATGTGTCATCTGTTTTGCGAGGTAATCGATTACATCTGGCTGAACATGTACTTCCACCCCTTCCATGCGGGTACCTTCAAATAAACTGTTGCCTTCTATCGCTTGATGATCGTTATGGAGCAGCGTGCCGCCGCCTGTTATGCACACCGCAATGCCTGCAAGCGCGGCAGCGGACGCAGTAGTACGCCGTACCCTCTCGCCGCCGTAAAGGAATAATGCAAGCGCTCCAACCTCGGCGGCAAGCACGCCACCTCCGCCCTTGAGCATGAGTTCTATCGTATACGACTGGGCCGAACTTTTAATACGATCGGTGAGCGGAGTAATGTCATCGCTTACTTCCTCAAGAAATCCGTACGTAATGTTTTCTTGATCTATCGTTGCAGATACGGCGATAGGCCGTACAAAATCTTTATGATTTTGTACGAGTATTTCGTTGGAGTCTGGGTCTTTTGTCAGGTGAAGCGAGGAATAGTCTTGGCCAAATTCCGGTGATACCTTGATGGGTGCACCTGCTACATCAATGGTTTTAGCCGGAGCATAGCCGACTGCTGTCGCCGCACCTAGAAAGGGTAACAGGGCTAATGCGCCTGCTCCAAGATAGCGGGCGGTGCGAGAAGGCACACGCTCGAGGGCTCTTTTTTTGAATCGCTCGTATGGATTGAGTGTGAGTTCATGAGTAAACGGTAGCGACTCATCACTATATTCGGTCATTACCATTACTATATAACCAACCATGGCGCGAAGCAACTAGGGTATAATAGAGGTCATGAATGAACCAAGCGTATTTACGAAGATTATTAACGGTGAAATACCCTGCCATAAGATTTATGAAGACGATCGTACGTTCGCATTTTTGGATATCCACCCCATCCAGCCTGGTCACACACTCGTAGTTCCTAAGGAGCAAGTCGAATTTGTATGGGATCTCGACAATGACGATTACCATGCGGTTATGCTAACAGTGCAAAAAGTAGCACGACGCCTAAAAGAGGTGCTAGACGCAAAATATGTAGGAGAGCAAGTCATCGGTACAGATGTAGCGCATGCTCACGTACATGTTTTTCCGTTTGCAACCCCAGCTGAATATCGTACAGTGCCCGACGCTCATGCAGAACCAGATCACGAAGCACTAGCAGCAATGGCTGAGAAGTTACGGTTTTAGCGGATGATTACTATCCTGTCTATCGGCAAAAAGCACGAAGACTGGATAAAGACGGGCATAGAACGCTACGAAAAGCGCCTTAAACGGCCGTTTAATATAGAATGGGTCATTTTGCCGCATTCATCCCGCGAAGGCCAGGAAGCGCGTCTGGAAGAGTCTGAGCGGCTGGCTTTGCACATAAAGCCTCATGATTTTGTGGTGCTTTTAGACGAAACCGGCAAGATGATTGATTCCCCTTCCCTTTCCACGCTTTGCGAGGCGAGGTTTGTATCAGCTGAGAATCTGATATTCGTCATCGGCGGTGCCTACGGTGTGTCAGCCGAAATAAAGAAGCGTGCCAATGTTACATGGGCACTTTCCAAACTGGTATTTCCTCATCAATTGGTACGCCTTATCTTGGTAGAGCAGCTGTACCGAGCGCAGGAAATCGCCCGCGGCAGCGGCTACCATCACGACTAGCAAAAACACGTACTTGACTTTTAACAAAGCTTATGCTATATTGTTTAGTGTAACTTTAGTAAAACAAACATGAAATCATTTACCACCACAGCATTTGCAACCATTCTCGTCAGTATGCTTACCCTTGCCGGGGTAGTACTCCATGATACAAAAATAGACAGGATGGCACGCTCTTTTTGGGGCATACCGGCAGCCATAGCCGTGACGGAAGGCTTTAATCACTCCATGCGTACGGACGATCACACGCACGTTGAACGTGTATCGATGAATGAAACGAAAAGCCAAGAGCCTCGACTGGCTCCACGGTACCTCGAGCAAAAAAAGCATGTATTGCAACGAGGAGTACCTCGAGGCGCTCGTGCTTTTGACTCGTATAGCGTGCTTGCTTAACTGGTGGCGATTATCTGCAGCTCTGTTTCCAACTGAGCGATGAGTACTTCGGTATCTTTTGCTTCTTGCTGAGAAGCTTCCACCAGTTCGGCGGGTGCTTTCTGCGTATAGCTTTCATTCGATAAGCGCGCGGTAAGTGTTTGTAAACGCTGTTTGGCTTCGGCTAATCGGACTTCCAGGTTCGACTGATGCTCGTACAGCGTTTTTTCATCTATCAGCAGCCACGCTTCTCTACCGCTGGCTGCGAGGCGCAAACCGGCAGGCTGGTCGGTATGCTGAACGCTTTCTAGATGTGCCAAATGACGGATAAGCGCCGTATTTTCGGCTACCAAGCTATCATTTCCATAGACGACGGTATTGCGCTGGTTGCCTGGGAGCTCACTCGTAACGAAGCGGATTTCAGAAACGAGTGACTGCAGGCGCTCAAATTCCGTAGCCGCTATCGCATCGTATGTTTTCGTAGTCGGCCATGTACTCGAGATAAGCATCGTGCCCTCGCGGTACCAAGGCAGCGTTTGCCATATCGTTTCGGTAACAAACGGTGCAAAAGGATGCGTGATACGCAGCGTCGTGTCTAAGACCCACGCAAGCATATCAGGGTTATTCTGCTGCTTGGACGCTTCGATGTACCAGTCGGCAACATTGCTCCACACGGTGTGATATACGGTATCGGCTGCCTCAGCGAAGCGATAGTCCTTGAGGAGTCGTTCAATCGCTGCCGCTGCATCGGTTAATTCCCTTACCACCCAGTGGTCGGCCATTGTTTGCGGTTCAGGTTCCTTCATACGGTAGCCATCGCCAAGCTTACTTTCGATGTAGCGCGCGATGTTCCAGAGTTTGTTGGCGAAGTTGCGGCCGGCTACTACCTTGCTGGTAGAAAACGCTTGGTTTTGTCCGGCGCTACGGGCGGCCACGAGGCCCATGCGTAGCGCGTCGGAGCCATATTCAGCTAAGGCTTCCATCGGATTCACCACATTTCCCTTGCTTTTACTCATCTTTTGGCCGTGTTCATCGAGCACCAGGCCGTGAAGATAGACTTCTTTGAACGGTACCTGACCGGTGACTTTCAGCCCAAGCATTATCATACGGGCAACCCACGGGTATAAGATGTCGTGACCGGTTTCCATGACGCTGAGCGGGTAATATTTCGCCAGTTCCCCACCATCCAGGAAATCGGTGGTAATGAACGGCCATTGGCCACTAGAGAACCAGGTGTCGAAGGTGTCTTCTTCACGGCGGTAGGTGCTGCCGTTTACTTCGATAGTGGCTTCATCAACTCGTTCGTCGTAGATCCAATCTTCTGGGTTGTGCACGTTTTGAAAGGCCGGAATTGGAATGCCCCACGGAATTTGGCGTGACAGATTCCAATCTCGTATGCCTTCGTAGTACTGTAATACTTGTTTTTTCTTACTCTCGGGATAAAACCTAATGTCACCTCGCTTGATTGCTTCACTGGCAGTGTCGGCGAGTGGACGGATATTTACAAACCATTGATCTTTCACCAGAGGTTGGATAATACTTCCACATTTGTAGCAATGACCGACGGCATGTTCAATGACGGTATCACCACGCAGTAGTTCTTGGGCTTGAAGGGCTGCCAATACCCGCTTTCGCGCTTCTTCCACCGATAGTCCCGTGAACTGAGACGGAACATTGATTAAACGTCCATCAAAGTCGATAACTTGGTGCTGCGCTAAGTCGTGACGCTTCCCTATTTCAAAGTCATTAGGGTCATGAGACGGTGTAATCTTTACTGCTCCGGTACCGAATTCTTTATCAACGTATTCATCAGCGATAATTGGAATTTCTCTATCGGTGAGAGGCAGTAGAACGCGAGATCCAATCAGGTGCTTGTACCGCTCATCCTCGGGATGTACGGCTACGGCCATGTCGCCGAGCATCGTTTCGGGCCTGGTCGTCGCGACGACGATTTCATCAACTTTGTCGAGTGTTGGATACGCGATTTTGTATAATTTCCCTTTTTCGTTTTTATGCTCGACTTCGATATCGGCGAAGCTGGTTTGATGCACGGTACAGTAATTTACGATACGCTCACCTCTGTAAATAAGCCCTTCATCCCATAATTTTTTGAACGTATCGTAGGCCGTCTTCACCACTTTTCCATCAAGAGTGAACACCAGGTTCTTCCAGCTGGCACTGGCGCCGAGCGCGCGCAGCTGTAATTCCATGTTACCCCGCTGCTCATCGACGAAATTCCACACCTGGCTGTACAGTTGTTCACGTGAAAAGTCGAAGCGACTGCGTGCTTGTTCCTTTAGTACCCTTTCGTACACTACCCAGGTTTCAAAACCGGCGTGGTCGGCCCCGGGAATGTAGATAGTGTCTCTGCCCTTCATGCGGTAAAAGCGCACCAGGATATCTTCGAGTACGGCCATCAGCGAGTGCCCAACATGCAGGTTGCCGTTGGCATTTGGCGGCGGCATAACGATGCTGTAGGGTTCGCCCTGTTCCTTCGGTTCAAACGCATTCGCGGCTTCCCACAACGCGTAGATATTCGGTTCGTAGCTGTTTGGTTCGTAGGCTTTTGGTAATCTCATACTATGAAGTTTTCACGTGAAAAGTGCAACTGCACCCCTTATTTGTATCTCTGTTAGTATAGCACATTCATCAGGTATAATGATCAGAGTGATTACGCTAACACAAACTAATGACAAAGCAGCCTGGAACGACGTCGTACGAAGCCATAATGGGCATCCGTTGCAGCTATGGGGTTGGGGTGACGTAAAAGCCGCGCATGGCTGGCGCGCGGATAGGGTAGTGGTGAAAGAAGGTGATAGTACACTCGCGGGGGCGAGCATACTGGTGAAGCCGTTGCCTGTGCCGTTTCATGCGCTTGTCTATATTCCAAGGGGTCCATGGGGCAGCTGGAATGACATTTCACGTGAAAAACTTGAAACGTATGTGAAGAAAACATATGCGCCGATTAGTATAGTAGCGGAGCCAGACCAAACGAAGCTTTTCACGTGGAAAGGCTGGAAGAAATCGCCCAATCGAATACTGCTAGCGCGTACCGCTGTGATGGATTTGAAACGAAGCCTAGATGATTTACAGGGTGATATGACCAAAAAGACACGTCAGTATATCCGCAAATCAGCAGGCGAGGGGATTTTAGTGCGCACTGCCAAAAACCACGAAGACGTGGCGGCATGCCTGGCTATCTATAAAGTAACTGCGAAGCGAGCGAACTTCTCGTTGCACGAAGACCAATACTATTTGGATATCTTCGATATGCTGGCTGAAGATTCACCGGTGTATATGGCGGAATATAAGGGCAGGGTAGTGGCATTTTTGTGGCCAATCGTAACGCCGGAAGTCGCGTTCGAACTGTACGGTGGCATGAATGATGAAGGTCAGGCGCTACGGGCGAACTATCACTTGAAATGGCAGGTAGTGCAGACTATGAAAGAGCAGGGCGTGAAGCGCTACGACGTGAACGGACTTTTAAACGACGGCGTAACGACCTTCAAGAAGGGCTTCATACCGGAAGAAACCATGATGTGTGGGACCTATGAGAAGGGAATGAGTGTGTGGTACCCGGTGTGGCGGTATCTGTTGCCGCTAGCTAAGCGCTCGGTTCAATACGCACGGCGCCTTCGCGGTACATCGTAATCGTACCGTCGGGGCTTATGCCGATGATGGTAGAGGGCGCACGGTTCGATAGGTCGCCACCATCAACATAGAAATCAACTTCATTACCAAAATACTGGTGTGCCATCTCTACCGTAGTAGAAGTGGGCTGCTTGTGATCATTCGCACTGGTCGTCATAAGAGGCCCGGTACGTTCAAGTAGCGTGCGAAGGGCAGGATGATTCGGGATACGTGCCGCCATGACAGATTGGCCGGCTTTCAAATAGTCGGGGATGTTGGCAGATGAAAGCTCCACGCTGACGGCGTTCGGCCAGTATCGACTTGCTATTTCAAGTTCGCTCGCAGGGAAGCCCAGCTCTATGAGCTGCTCTACTGAGGCTGCGATGGTAGTGCCGGGTTTTCGCTCGCGGGATTTGATGCCGTAGAGCTTGGCGATGGCTGATTGTGAATGGGCACGGGCTACTAACCCGTACACCGTATCTGTCGGCAGCACACCGACACCATCGCTATTCAAGTTATCGATCAGTTCAGGTTGTGAGATGTCGCTAAAAAAATTAGTCATTGTTTCTCCATGCGGTTTCATTCATCGAAAGTGTGGGTTTAACCTCAAGAGCGGTTGGGTCGGTCGGAGGTACGTGCTGAGCTACATAGTAACCGAGCGTGGCAATCATAGCGCCATTATCGGTGCAGAGCCCGCGCGGGGCGTATTCGATATCGATAGGCAGTTTCTCGGCAAGCCTGCGGCGAAGGTCTACATCGGCAGCCACGCCCCCGGCAATTACTACCGAGGCTGGCTGGAACTCCTGATATGCTTTCACGGTTTTAGCAACAAGGGTTTCATTAGCTACACGCTGGAAACTGGCAGCAAAGTTTGCCCGCTGAACGTCGTTTAAGCGTGCAGGAAGGCCGGAAGAGGGAAATGTGTGGTCAACACCTACTTCACGCTGCACGGCCCGCAGAACGGCTGTCTTAAGGCCGGAGAAGCTAAAGTCGTATGGGTTTTGTAGGCGCGCCCTAGGGAAATCGTATTTCATTTCATCACCATGCTTCGCAGCGTCGGCGATGCTTGGGCCACCTGGATAGGGAAGGCCCAACATTTTGGCTACCTTGTCATATGCTTCACCTACGGCGTCATCGAGGGTTTCACCGAGCAAATGGTAGGTGCCGTGATCTTCAAACATCACTAACTGAGAGTGAAGCCCGCTGACGGCGAGTGCGAGCATAGGAAACTTCGGCTGAGCGGTCGGTAGCTCAAACCCAATGCCGTCGGCCTGTTCGACAATGAAGTTTGCATAAATGTGGCCTTCGACGTGGTGCACGGGATATAGTGGTTTATCGTGAATCCTTGCGAGTGTTGCCGCCGCGAGGGTACCGACAAGTAGTGAACCGATAAGTCCCGGTGCGTTCGCAACTGCAATCGCGTCGATATCGTCCCAAGTAACACCGGCTTGCTCGAGTGCCTGATGGATCACTGGATTAATCACCTCGATATGGCTACGGGCTGCGACCTCTGGTACTACGCCTCCATAGGCAGCGTGTATATCTACTTGCGACTGCACAACACTAGAAAGAAGTCGCCGACCGTCTTCAACAACGGCAGCAGCAGTTTCATCACAACTACTTTCGATACCGAGTAGTTTCATTGGTACCAGTATACCACCTCTTATAGAAACTTTTGCGTATGTGGCCCTGGCACGTGTAGAATAGAAGTAATGAACGCAACTGTGGGGAAGTTTAAAGCGAAAGCGGCGGCCAGACGGTATCGCCATCCTTCGAAAGCGCTAAGGGTGATAGCGGTCGCTGGGCCATACGGTAAAACCACCACCGCATTGCTACTTAGTGAAGTATTGCAAGAAGCCGGGTACAGCGTACTGGCTATTACCAATCAAGGGTGCCGACTGAATTCTGAGAGGCTTGATATACGCTACGACGAACGAGCGGGTAGTATTCAACGACTCTTCTCATTTGGTCGCAAGAAAAAAGTCGACTTCGTGATCTTGGAGGTTACCCAGGCCATACTTGACAGCCATGTGCTGATTACGACCACGCTTGAGATGTCGATTATCACGGCCAGTTCCAGCGAGGCGAATGCACTGTACGAACAGCCGGTAGCCTACACCGTAGTACCGGCCGGGGTTGATATGGAAGCCATGAGCGTGGCACCGCATCAGGCCATCAGTTTTGGTGACGACGAGTCGGCTGACGCACGCATAAAAACGACCAAGCTCTACCGAAAAGGGACTGAAATCGAGCTGGTGATTGATCATCAAACAACCTTGAACGTGGCAACCTTCCTGGTGGGCCGAGCGAACGCCTATAATGTGGCGGCTGCCATAGCGGCTGCCTACGTACTTGGCGTCCAAATTGAGAGTTTTGAAGAAGGCGTGGCGCGCCTTGAATATGTGCCTGGCAATTTCGAATATCTGCCGACCGACCGTCTGTATTCTGTCGTGGTTGATGCTGCGCACGAAGCCAGATCGCTCGAACTGGTAGTTGCCGATGCTAAGAAACTAGCAAAGAGGCGTCTTTTGGTGGTAGCGGATGAGTCGGTGGCAGACAAGTATTATTCCGCTATAAAATCGAATTCCAGTGCCTTCACCGCCGTCGGTGCACATGATGGCCCAGGCGTGAATGCCGCCAGCGATGAACAAATCGCGTCGGAAGTGGTTTTGCGTGGCGCGAAGCAGGAAGACACCGTGCTATTCATCGGCACGAAGTACGCTGAGAGGATAAGCGAGAACTTAAGCCTGGCCCAACAACTGGTAGAGGGGGCAGGTGAGTAAACTACGCAGCGGCGTAAAACGACTCATGCCGACCGGTCTGTTCCGGGTGATCGAGCCGTGGGGACACTTGCTCGAAGCAGTTATGTGGGCGGCTGTATATGGATTTCCTGCCTGGCGTATGCATGTCATCGGCGTAACAGGTACGAATGGTAAGACCACGACGAGCTTCATGATCCACCGTATCCTTACTGAGGCAGGATATAACGTTGCACTTATGACAACAGTAGCCAACGGTGTGGGAAATGATATCACCCCACAAGTTGCGCACATGACGACGGTATCATCGAAATTGTTGCAAGAACGCCTGCGCGAGTATAAGAAGCGAGGTGCGGAATGGGTGGTGCTGGAAACGACCAGTCATGCCCTGGCCCAACACAGGGTATTCGGTGTACCGTATGAAATCGCTGTGATGACGAATATAACCCATGAGCACCTGGATTATCATGGTACGTTTGAGCGTTACCTTACGGCAAAACGAAAATTATTTAAAATTGCCAACAGGCACGGTCGTAAATTTGGTGTGGTGAACGCCGATGACCCAAGCGCAAAGCGATTTACCAGCGCTATTAGACGATCGGTGACGTATGGCCTCAACGCCGGTGATTTGCGTGCGTCGAACATGAATTTGCGGCCGGATGGCAGTTCATACCAAATTGTGATGGATGGGAAGAAATTTGATATCGAATGCAATATTCCGGGCGAGTTTAATGTGTATAACAGTTTGGCTGCCGTGGCGGTGGTTAAGGAACTGGGCCTGAAGTTCGAGCAAATACAACAGGGGCTGATGGCCCTAAAAGGCGTGGAAGGGCGTATGGATACGGTAAATGAAGGGCAGCCGTATTCAGTTATCGTGGATTTCGCACACACACCTGACAGTTTTGAACGATTGCTTTCAGATTTACGTACGAGTACCAAGGGAAAACTAGTGGTGCTATTCGGTTCGGCCGGACGCCGTGACGAAGCTAAACGCTGGACACAGGGAGAAATCGCCGGTAAATACGCCGACGAGCTGGTACTGACAGAAGAAGACGACCGCGATATCGATGGCACCATGATACTAAACCAAATTGCCGAAGGTGCTGAGCGCAGCGGCAAGGTGAAAGACAAGGATATGTTCCTGGTACTGAACAGGTCTGATGCCATACGCCTCGCTATGACGCGTGTGTCGACAAATAATGACGCGGTAGTATTACTGGGTAAAGGGCACGAAAAAACCATTGAACGTGTCGATGGCGAACATCCGTGGAACGAAATGGATGAAGCACGCGCAGCTATTCAAGCGTTAATGTAGTGCAACGGATATAGCCGCCACCTTTAGCAAGTTCTTCGATGCGTGGGGAGATAGTACGAAGACCATGGGTTTCCAGCTGCCTCGCGAATTCAGGCGCATGTGCGCTGAGTACCACCGTTTCACCGGTAGAAACAAGGTTACAGGCGAACGCGTGCCTGGCCTCATCTTCAGATACGACAATCTTATCAACTTCATCAAGCTCCTCTAGTAGCGTGCGGCTTTCGGGGATAAAGGCTTCGGGGCAGTAAGCAATGAGGCCTTTTTGAGTATCTGACGGCCCCTTTAGAATAGAAAGCGCTAGATCGATATCGTAATAAAAGCTATCGGGCCAACCCGATGAAGCATTTGTCACGGCTTGGCCATTTCCATCGCGTAGCGGCACGGCCTGAAGTTGTATCTGACGGAAACCGAGCGTTTTGGCCGCGAATGCTTGAGCCTCGACGTCTGAACGATAGTTGCTTCCACAGAAAAGCAAGTCACCACAGGGGAGCGCGTCGCCTTGGCCGCTGAAACGCCATTCTTCTGGTACGCGCACTACTTCGATGCCTTGATTCGTCAGCTCGCGTTCGGCCCAGGCTTCCTCGCTCTTGCGTGCGTTCGGCAGGCGAGCCAGTACGGCCTTTTTGTTCCGTACCAGTGCCCAATTGGCTGTGTAGACGCCGTCTTGACTGGTAGGAGGCGCGGGTACGCTGATGACGGTCACACCGGCTTCTTCGAGCGCGGCCTTGATGGCTTGATGCTCTTTTACAGCATGAGCCACATCGATACTATCATTAGTGTAGTAGGGATTTATAGGCGCATCGTTGGCGAAATATTCGGCGCCAGACATTAGTACAGTGCGATTTATTAAGCGCATGCGCTAGTACCACGATTCATGATGAGTTTTGAAATAGATCTTTCGTACGATTTTTTCGACATAGCGCATCCAGAGTTTAGTTTTCAGTCTATTAATCGGCACTTCATATGCGCCCGTATACTCAGTAACTTCTTTGTTGAAACTTGTCTTGAAACGCCCTAGTCCGTAGAAAGGGTGAAGGTCATTTTTGACCTCAGATAACGGAGGTACACCGGCTAAATCGTGGCGCTTCGCACCTTTTGACTTTGCCCACTGAATGACATGCCATTGCAACAAGTGGCTGGCGCCATAGGCAGTACGCTCACGCACGCTGGCGCCGTCTTTATACATACTCTGCGTACCTTGTACCATGGCAAACGCACCAGCCACAACCTTTCCCTCAAAGTAGGCGAAAAACAGCTGGCCGTTCTCGCCGTAGGCATTGTAGAAGTGTGTGTAGTAGCTCGCCGGTCGGATAGCAAAGCCCGCACCGGTAGCGGTTTCCTGGAACAGGTCGTACATTATACGGCAGTTCTCGTCAGTAGCCGGCACAGTCTTTACGGTGACGCCGTCACGTTCGGCTCGGCGGATGGCATGGCGGCCTTTTTGATTCAGGTTTTTCATGATGTCATCAAGCGAAGGTGACAAATCAACGTACACGGTGGCGTAGTTGTACTGAATCGGGTTGGTTTTGATAAGTCCGAGACTGCTCATATCAGTGGTGTGATCGAGCTCGGGTTCAATCTTTATGGTGAATACACCGTGTTTTTTGGCAAATGGTCGCACAGCATTGAGCAGCTGAGCGAGATCTTTTAAAGAAGTAGTACTTGGGCCTTTCGGACAGTACCATACCGCACCAAGCAGAGGCAGTTTCTTTTCCATCATTGCGATGGCTCGCGTGCCGATGAAAAGGTAGCGAATGCACCAGCCGGCCAGTTCTTTCTGCTGCAAGAACTCACGGCCTTGTAAAATATTGCCGCCATCCGGGTTGGCAATAACATATTCATTCCAGTTGGTAATCTCAGATTCGGTGGCAAAGCGTACGTTCATGTGTCTCTATTGTACTAAAAAACAACCCAGAAAGGGTTGCTACCATATATTCATGAAAGTGGTCGGTGATGGCCTGACCAAGCCTGCCGGAACTGCCCCGGGATATTAAAGCATTTTAGAGAGTGCATTGCTCTTGGTGCTAGTCGATGATGACGAATCGGATTTCGTCACCAACTTGTACCTGAATCCAGGCGCCGGTCTCGACGTCCTGAACATTCAGGAACTGTGCGTCGCGGTGAATCTCCTTCACCGCGAAGGTGAACTGCCGAGGCATGCTCCCTCGGCGATGTGCCAGCTCGTTGAATTGCTCGATAGCCTCCAGGTGGAGGTAATCGTGGTTCTTGAGCTGCGTGTAGAGGTAGTCATGAAACTCGTCGGGATCGGCGTGATCCCCAACGACCACAAAACTACGCACTGCCATGATGTCCTCCCCTCTAAGATTCTGTAGGGAACATCATTATTATAGTACCATATTTATAAGAATAAATCAAGCTATTTTTGCAATATATTGAAGGTCAGCCAACACAGCATCCGCTTTTTGAGCTACCAATTCAGGTGTAATACGAAATCCGTTATTGAATTCATCTATCATTTTACCGTCAGATTGGCGTCCGTACCGCACCTGCGACCAAACATGGTGCGGCATCTTGAGACCGTGCGGACTTGCTTTTACATCTATCTTGCGTCTAATACCATCCAGTGTCACAAAATAGTCGGTACCGTGTAGCTCATCGTCCTCGGTAGTGCTATCGTACTCAAGGTCGATACCTCTGGCTTGAAGTTCGCCGAGTATTTGTTCGTAGGCGAGCTCGTGCCGCATTCCGTTCAATGCAACCTGCACACTATTTCGCAGCCACGCGAGTTTATCTTGCTTCGCTTTAGCATCCAGCCTGTTTAGCTCAAAGACGTGCTGGCCTTCGTAGGTACCCGCAATAAAGGTAACGAGTTCGTTAAATCGAATATTTTGGTCCAGGTCGACAAGTTCTTTTACGGCATGATTGAAGCCAATAACCTCGCGAAGATGCGGTTCTTTCTGTGTGAAGTGAATATACACCCCCTGGCGCTCTAAGTTTCTAAAGTGATCAAGCTTTTCTTGCGAATCAGAAAAGCTATCGATATGACTGATAAGCCGATATACGGCGCTCTCTTTCGTTTCATATCCTTGGCTGGTTCTTGCAGCTGCTTCGCAGGCAAGTGCACCGAACTTTACTGCTCTTCGGATTCCTTTGCGTGGCTCCAGTTCTTTTTGCATTTCACGGCGATATTCTGCGGTAGCGGTAATGCCGCTCTTGAATTTACCTGGGTTTGCAATGATTGATTCTCTAGACATATAGTGTAACTTGTTTGTTTTTCTTTCTTAACTTACTTGCAATAATAGCAAGAATATCGTATTTTGTCAATACCACTAATGCTAGTAGTGCAAAAAGATATACAAAACATGATATTGACAAATATGCATAAATACGCTACGATAGTAATATCGCAATCTAAAAAACACAAACGAAAGACAGGAACCACCATGCCACGTACACTAGAATCAAACAAACCATCATACGATCGACGTCAAGATCATGGCACTAGAGGTCACAAAGAGGGGTGGCGTAGCGATGTTACACGTGATAATAAGAACTACCTCCATCCCGCGACAGATGCAATTGTTGCGCGCGACGGCCGAAATGATTTCGCTAGCCAGTTGGCTGAATATCAGGGCACGGTAACTCCAGATTCAACCACCAATGAGTCCGGAGATATCAAAGACGATAGTAGCACGCAGCTAAATACAGAGGGCAGCTACACAACGGGCGAGTTTACAGTGTCAGGCCGAGCTAACGCCCATACAGCAAGCGTAAAACAGCTTGCCGAGTTGGCTGTGGACAAGGGGTATGCTCCTTCAGAAGCATATGCGACGCGTAAAATTGTCGGACGTACACGTACTCGTGGCGGTGTACCGGTTCGCATACGCTAAAAACGCTACAATGTAGGTACATTGGCACTCGCGCTTGACGAGTGCCAATTTAGTTCGCTATAATAGACCTATTGAAAATAACAGATGGAGGAAAGACAGATGAGTTCACCTATCAAACCGCTTGGTGATCGCGTGGTTGCTGTACGCGAGGAGGCCCAAACTAAAACCGCCAGCGGCTTGTACTTGCCAGATAACGCGAAAGAAAAGCCAGTACTGGCGAAAGTTATCGCGACCGGAAATGATGTGAAGAACGTTAAAGAGGGCAATCGAATTCTCTATAAAGAATACTCGACGACCGAAGTTAAGATCGATGGTACAGAATACCTGATCGTCAAAGAGGAAGATATCCTCGGAACGGTTGCCTGAAATGAGTGAAGTAGCCGCCAGTATGGCGATGATAATCTTCGGTATCATTATCGTGGTTATTCTACTTTACGTATTGATACAGGTCCATCGGCAGGCGAAACATGTGGAAGATTTGGATAAACAACTGAAGATAAGCGAAACGGCAAGAGAGGAGAAGGAGAAGAACTAAATGGCAAAGAAAGTATTTTATGATGAAGACGCCCGCAACCGGATTTTAGGCGGGGCGCAGGCACTATATGACGCGGTGAAGGTTACTTATGGCCCGAAAGGCCGCAACGTAGTAATCGCAAAAGGCTACGGTGGCCCGACAGTCACACACGACGGCGTCACGGTAGCAGAGAGCGTGGAATTACCTGAAGACGACGACGAAACGCTCGGCTACAAAGTAGGTGCGGAGCTTATCAAACAAGCCGCCAGCAAACTGAACAAAGTGGCCGGTGACGGTACGACTACTGTGACGGTACTTACCTATAACATTCTGAAAGAAGCCAACCGCCTGATTGCCGCCGGACATAACCCGATGGAACTGAAGAAGGGTATCGAGGAAGCTGGCAAGGAAGTAGTAGCTGCGCTTGATGGTATGGCTGAAAGTATTGAAGGCAAGAAAGAGCGCGTGGCGGAGGTCGCAACGATTTCTGCTGGTGATGAGCTGATTGGCAAGTTGATTGCCGACGTGATGGAAAAGGTGGGTAAAGACGGCGTGATTACCGTGGAAGCCGGCCAAGGTCTTGATATGGAAAGCGAGATCGTGGAAGGCTTCAGCCTTGATAAAGGTTGGGCGAGCCCATTCTTTGTAACAGATACGAATCGCCAGGAAGCCGTGTATGAAAAACCATCCATTGTGATTACTGACAAGAAGATTTCAACTGCCAGTGAACTATTACCTCTGATAGAAAAACTTGCCCAGGCTGGCAAGAAAGATATCGTGCTAGTTGCCGACGATGTCGACGGAGAGGCACTGAGCATTCTTGTACTTAACAAGCTAAAGGGTGTACTGAATACTGTTGTGGTGAAAGCGCCAAGTTTTGGCGACCGACGCAAAGACATTATGGCTGACATGGCCGTGTTGACCGGTGCGGAAGTGATTTCTGAAGATAAGGGACTGACATTTGAGAATGTAGGCCTTGAGGTAGTAGGAACTGCACGTAAGGTGATTGTCGGCAAGGATGACACTACTATTATTGAAGGTGCGGGTCACGCAGATGAACTGAAAGCACGTATAAAGCAAATAAGTGCTCAGGCCGAAAATGCCAGCAGCGAATATGACAAAGAACAGCTGGAAAAGCGCGCGGCCGCACTTTCAGGTAAAGTTGCCGTTATCAAGGTTGGCGGTGCTACTGAAACCGAGATTGATGAAAAAAAATTCCGTGTGGATGACGCTGTGGCAGCTACCAAAGCAGCACTTGCCGAAGGTATTGTAGCTGGTGGTGGCGTTTCACTGGTCAACTTAGCTGCTCAAATAAAATCAGACGGCGCTGACAGTGTATCAGCCGGTCGTCAGATTTTGAAACAAGCCTTGAAACAACCGTTCTTACAGATCACCGTCAATGCCGGACTGAACTCTGAGGCTTTACTTGCTCAAGTGGAGGCTGCTAAACCTGGTATGGGCGTAAATGTGATGAAGCCGGAGGCTGGACTGATTGACGTAAAGAAAGCTGGCGTGATAGACCCTGCCCGCGTCACGAAAGAAGCCGTGCAAAACGCGGTATCTATTGCCTCAACCGCCGCTACTATGGGCGCGTTAGTAGTAGATATCCCTGAAAAGGAAGCGGCAATGCCACCGATGGGTGGCGGCATGCCGGGGATGATGTAAGCTAACGCTTCTTCCACACAATAAACCTCTCTACTAGTAGCGAGGTTTATTCATTTGCTAATGCATGGTGAGTTTCTAAAAACTGGTACAATTCTTCTAACTGGTCTCGTTGTTTCTCGAGATACTCAAGACGTTGTTGGTAGATATCTAGAGTTTCGATTCGCTGGTCGAGAGACGACACATGTTCGGAAATCGGTAAATCTTCCAGGCGAGAAATAACTCGGCCAACACTAGCGATTGCCTCATCGAGCTGACGCTCCTTCGCCGAGAACTCCTTGTATGTAGGAAATATTATTCCAAGCCGTACCCGTGCCTGAACCACAGACTCCCAGTGGAACGGTTTTCGATCACTGTCATCTCGTGCGTGTGGATAGACAATCTTTACGTAAGTGGGTAGTAGTTTTTGCTGTAGTTCCACCGGCAATAATGGCACAGGAGGCGCAAATTTTTTGAACTGATCGAGAAAAGGATTTCCTGTTAACACTCGACTAGTTTTGGTTTTACTCTCGGAAGTGTCAGGAGCTATTTTTGGCTCTGTGTCAAAATACGCATCCTTAAGGGTTTTTGAACGAGACGGATGACGTACTTTCGCCATTGTCTTTGCCTCAATCTGACGCACTCGCTCACGTGTAATTCCGTATTTCATACCTAATTGATCTAATGTCATTGGGTCGTCAAGGGCTAGACCGAAGACTCCTGAAACGATACCTGCTTCACGCTCACTTAAGGTCTCTAGCATATCGTTAACTGTCTTTCGAAACAACTTGTCAGTAAGGATATAGTGTGGATTCATACTTTCACGGTCATCAACATGATCTAGAATATCCAACTCATCCAACTGATCTAGCTCGCTTCGTAAGGCGTAGCTACCCAGTATCGTTTTTTCTGGTCCGGTCACAGTTCCCATTTGTTCTATGAGCTCATCTACCGATGGTACGACGCCATTGTCGTAGTAAAACTTTCGGTATGCTTTCGTCACACGTTCAGCTAACTTAGGCGGTAGCGCATCGTTGTGGTGCAGCTCAGCTGGAAAACCCTCTTTCTCAAGGATTCGCTCCCATTCCTTCTGAAGGGGATCGGGTGTTTCACCTACTGCAATCTCAGACAGTAACCTACCCTGACTTTCAAGCAACCTCTTATATACTTTGGGACTGATGGTGTGAAGTAGCTTAAGGGCATGGTTGTCTCGATTGCTCGATTCACCATTTGAACGACCAAGAACACGAGTGAAATCAATAGCTTCAAGACCGAGTGCATGAAGTGCGGTAAACTGTGATTTATTTCGGTTACCCGACTTGTTATCAACGAAATCAACGAAAATACTATCCATATCATCTGGTTTCTTACGAAGGATACGACCTAATAACTGCGTAGTACGGACAGGCGAGCTAGTAGGGGTAAGATTAAGTGCGAAACTAGCTCGATTGCTATCCCAGCCCTCTTCGAGCGCTCGCGTAAAAGTTAAAACGTCTATGCCTCCGGTATGGTACAAGGCCAGTCTGCGGGCTACAGTGTCAGTATCAAGGTGCGCACCGATATCAACCGCTCTTACACCACTTTTTTTCAAAAGGTCAGCCATTAATCTAGCATGTAGATTCATCTCGCCTGGAATACATGCAACGATGCCTTGACGGCCTTCCTGTACAAGAGCTTGAACTAATGCAACAGCAGTTCCATTTCGTTGTAAATTATGGATTAGTGGAGCAAGTTCACGATCTGTAAATTCACGCCGGGGGTCACTGAGTACAAGTGACTCATCAGTTTCGTAAAGCATTGTGCGTACAGGAGCGGTTTTACCTGACTCTACGGCGTCTAGTAGTGAGAATTCATAAAGACAACGTTCATAGACCTCTTCGGATTTTCTATTAACGGCGTAATCTGGTGTAGCGGACAGGCCTAACTTAAATGCATTCGGCATACTGGTTCGTAGGGCTTCAGAGGTTTCTTTACCAAGGCTTCTATGACATTCGTCTGCGATTATGATATCGAACTCCCCGAGCTGTGCATGGCCGTTTTTCACATTATTCAAGAATCCTGCATAGGTGCTTACGACAATATCTGCCGAGGTACTACCTTTGGCTTTACCGAAGTGAGCTTCTTGCAGAGTGCCTTCTGGAATATGTGCGAATCTGCTCAACCCCGTCGAATGGGCTGTAGTACTACCTTCAATCTGTTTAGCAATCTGGATAGTCGGCGCAAGTAGCAGCACACGCTTTCCGGCTTTTACAGCCGCCTCAGCAAGGAGTGCTTCCACCGTCGTTTTTCCTGTGCTGGTCGCCATTTCGACATAACCGGCAGGTACACCCTCTACGAGTGCATGCCCGATAGCCTCAAGTGCTTCGCTTTGCTGAAGATCAAGAGAAAAATCCCGATTCTCTATATCAAGAAGCACGGCTTGCAGACTGCCGGCAAGTTCAAGATCTGACTGATTCGGTATTTCAGGTGTGCGAGGGTCGTGTGACTGCTCAATCGACATGCAAAAATTTTAGCATAAAATACGGAAAAAGTCAATGATTTGGTATCTGTAGAACCTATTGGTTCTGGCTTAAGAAATCAATTTCTTTGATGATATCAAGAAGTGCTTGGGCACGACGGGCTTCATCTGGAATGCTTTTTGCTGCATCATGAGCTGGCGCAATCAGGTTTTTATCATCGGTAGAGCGAAGTAGTAACAGATAGGTATCAAATTTTTCTTCTGGGTTGACATCAAGTTTATCTACCAGCGGGCGTAACTCACCCAATGCTTCTTGCTTGATACTATCAAGATTGCCGTCACCACCCACGGAAGCTACCGCCGGCGCCGTAACAGGCGTACTGACCGGTTCGGGTGTTGGATCTGGAACAGGGATAGAGACGATAGGATCAGGTAAGACAGGAGCAGCGACTTTTTCTTCTGGTAAAACGGCAGTAGGTGCTTCATCTTCAGTTTCTTCTGAAGGAGGCGTAATCGTAGGAATGCCTGCTGGTAAAATTGTCCCATTTGCGTTTGGCATCTCTGGCTCGGCTGTATTCTCGCTTACCCCCGCTAATACCTTCGCAAGCTCTTGATCGTCACTCGTTGACTGTTGAGTTATTGGTTCGTCTGCCATTCCCACCTCTATAATTTCAATGCTTATGTTTAAATATACTGTATCATAGAATAAGTAAGAGAGTAAAGAAAATGACCTAGAGAGGCACTTTACTTTAGACGATGCGAGATATATGAAGACATATGAGTACACAACGAGGAGAATTCCATGCTAGATAACATGAACTACATTCAACAATATGACAGCCAGGATGCGCTGAGCTTAGCGGCAAGTACGCCAGAACAGCTTTCTCATAATTTCGGGGTACGCGTGACACGGAACGCGTCTATAGATACTGTTGTATTTTCTGCAATGGGAGGCAGCGCGCTGCAGGCAGAGTTCGTAAAGACCTGGCCGCACTTGAACGTACCGTTTATCGTTTCAAAAGACTACAATTTGCCTGAGTTCGTGAATGAAAATACCCTCGTTATCGTAGCTAGCTACTCTGGTAATACAGATGAAACCCTCTCGGCGCTCAGCCAGGCACGAGAAAAGAACGCGCAGATTGCTATTATGGCAGGCGGTGGTACATTACTGGAGCAGGCAGAGCAATATGGGGATACCTTCGTACAAGTGCCCAAAGCCATCCAGCCGCGCATGGCGGTATTTTATGCGTTTCGTGCGTTGATTGAGCTTTTAGTAGCGTACGAAATCGTAGAAACCCGCGTTATCGATGAACTGGAAAAAATCGTGCCTTCACTTGAGGCGGCGACAGCACAATGGGTTAAAGAAGTGCCAACCAGCGATAACCCGGCGAAGCAACTGGCAGAAAAACTGGTGGGTAAGACGCCTATTATTTACTCCGGCCCGCGTATGGCCCCGGCAGCGTATAAGTGGAAAATCAGCGTGAATGAGAATGCCAAGAATACCGCCTGGTGGAACACATTACCGGAATTTAATCATAATGAATTTATTGGCTGGTCGTCACACCCGGTAGAAAAACCATTTGCCGTAATTGATTTACTCTCAAGTTTTGAACACCCCCGAACATTACAGCGGTTTTCAGTGACTGATCGCCTGCTGTCGGGGATGCGGCCGAAAGCAATCAGTGTGGAAGCAAAAGGGGCGTCAGTGTTAGAGCAGCTACTCTACCTCGTGTTATTCGGTGATTTCGTGACGCTGTACCTCGGCATCTTGAATGGAGTAGATCCAAGCCCTGTGGAGCTTGTTGAACGATTTAAAAAGGAGCTTAAATAGTACATGGCAAAAGCGAAAAATAAAAGTGTTGAAAGACTGGAATCAGTCGTATTAGAACCAACCAGTAAACTGCAAACCGGTGTGTGGTGGGTTCGTCGCACTGTGCGAGATATCTTGGGTGGCAAGGATGTGCTGGATGTGCACAATAAAGATACTAAAGCCGGCAAAAAAATACACAAGATATATAAGAAAGCTGATGACACGATGAAGCGGTACTTTCCTGGCATCACGAAAGCGGCATCGAAAAAGGTCGCGATCCATCGTATCCGTGATGCAATCGATGACTTAGGTTATACGGTAGTCGATCAGGATGAAGAGAAACCGTGGGGAGCATATTACCGGTTTGATAGCAGTGAAGCTGACAGATTCATAGGTGAGTTTTTCCCAGGCCTTAGCGCAACCGAAGCACGTCTTGGCAGGGAAGGGCTGGAACTAAGCCCGAAATTACTACTGGTGTCGCCTGGCCAAAGGCTTAGCTGGCAGCTGCACAAACGTCGTGCGGAACGATGGCGCTTCCTGAACAAAGGAGCCTACTATAAAAGTGTTACCGACGAACAAGGCGAGCGTGTTGTGGCCGAGCCGGGCCATGTCGTGCAATTTGCGAAAGGTGAACGCCACCGGCTGTGCGCATACGATGACGAAACATATACGCTCGTAGCAGAGATATGGCAACACGTGAGTCCCGAGCACCCCTCGGATGAGGCTGATATCATTCGCCTTCAGGATGACTACAAACGATAGCTAATGGTAGCGCCGCAAAGATTCTATCGGGTCTTTACTGGCCGCCCTGATAGCAGGGTAGAGGCCAAATAACACGCCTACTCCGATGGATAGCACCGCGGCAACTGCGGCAATTTCCCAATTAAGAATCGGATCGTACGGTATGAACATGCTGATAAAGAATGCAATTAAGTACCCGCCCAGATAGCCGAGAGCACCACCGATCAAGCTCATAATAAGCGCCTCGATAAGGAATTGCCATATGATTGTTCCGTTACTGGCACCAACGGCTTTGCGCAAACCAATTTCTCGAGTTCGCTCGGATACGCTGACGAGCATAATATTCATGATACCAATGCCCCCCACAAAGAGTGAAATACCAGCGATGATAGACATGACGGTGCTGATGGCACTGAAGAACTGGTTTGTGGGGGTAGCGATATCAGCACCGGTATACACGGACACGTCGTGTTGGCCGTCATGGCGCCGGTTCAACTCATTCGCAAGCTTCTTACGGTATGCCACCATATCCGTTCCAGGTTTAGCTAATATATTGATCTGTTGAATCTGAGCGACACCATTGTTGAACAATTTACCGCTTTTCAGGCTGATAATTGCCGCGTAGTCAAAATCGATGCCATTATAATTTACCGGTGAATTCTCGCGTTTTAACACACCTATGACCGTGAAAGCCTGGCCTCGTACCAAAAATGTCTTACCGATAGCATCTTCAGTACCAAATAGATCAACGGCAAGTTGCGCACCTACAACGGCAGTAGTATCCAGTGTGACACTATCGATGAATTGGCCGTCCTGTAGGTTCAATTTACTAATAGTTTCAAGCTCTGGCGATGATGCAACCAGGGTACTGTACTGCGGCCTTCTGTCGCGAGTCCGTACACTTCCGCTGATGGTCATGATTGGCGCGGCTGCTTGTGTTTCTGGAAGTGAGCGAACAGCATCCACGTCTTCTTCGCTGATAGGACTGGTAGTGTAGGCAACCTGTGAAATAGGGTTAGAAATATCGGTGAGCGACGTCAATTTGGGGGTCGGCCGCACCACGGCGATGGTCTTACCCAGGCCTTCCACCTGTTTCTCAATAAGTGCTGTGACACCTCCGGAAAGTGATAAGATCGCGGTAATACTGGCCACACCGATAGATACACCGGTAATGGTAAGAAGCGTGCGGGTGCGGGCGCGTTCAAGCGTTTGGCGCGCGGTACGATAGTGATCCATCATGATGAAACGCATTACTTACTACCTTTCTTAGACTTCTTTTTAGCCGCACGCTTTTTCTTCTCGCGGCGTTCGTTCATGCTCTCTTTTTTAGTCGATTTCTTCTCAGGCATCGCGATATCTTTTGTGTCGGTATCAATTTTGCCGTCGAGCATAGTAATCACGCGGCTGGCGTAGGTAGTCAAGTTCGGGTTGTGCGTCACCATGATGATAGTGTTGCCTTTTTTGTGCACCTCACTTAGTTCTTCCATGATAACGTGGCTCGATTTACTGTCGAGATTACCAGTCGGTTCGTCTGCCAAGATAATGGACGGCTCATTCACCAGGGCACGCGCGATGGCGACGCGCTGGGTCTGGCCGCCGGAAAGTTGCCACGGCATATAATATTCGCGTTCACCCAGGTGGAAACTTTTTAGCATGGCGCTGGCCCGCTCTAGGCGTTTTAGGTGGGAAACGCCGCCATAACTAAGAGGCAAGGCCACGTTTTCCAGTACGTTTAGTCGCTCTATCAGGTTGAAATTCTGGAAGATGAAGCCTATTTGGGTAGCACGCACCTTAGCATGCCGAGCGCTACTGATATCCTCAACATTCCTGCCGTCGAGCACATATTCACCTTCGGTTGGGCGATCAAGCAAACCAATAATATTGAGTAGAGTAGTTTTGCCGCAGCCGCTAGGGCCCATGATGGCGATGAATTCACCTTTGTTTACAGTCAGATCTACACCATCGAGTGCAAACTGTTCAGCATCACCCACGCCAAAGCGGCGCTTCAAGCCCTTTAATTCAATAACTGGAGTGGTGGATTTCGTTGCCATTATTTAATTATAGATAGCTTTCAGAGGTAATGGCAACAATAAAATGCAAGTATTTTATACAACTGTCAATTGTTTGGCGTCGTCTTTGAATGTCTTAATGAGTTGTTCGAGATCAATATCAGGGTTAGCTTTAGGGTCCACACCCATGTAGCCAGTACTGTTTAACTCTACTTTAAGAAAGTATGCACCAAGATTAGTGAAATAAATATCTCGTGTGATTCCGGCATCTCCCACTGAGCCGTGATAGAATTTCTTGCCATCTATCGTAATAGATGGAACTAGTTTGTTATCATCGGCTGTGCGAAGCTCGTCCGTAGCTACGTCGTAGACCGTTTTTTGCATGAGATAAGGGACGTCGATATCACCACTCCACGCCTTCTCTTTCGAAATGAGCATAGTAAATGTACCATTTCTTTCCTCTTTTACTATGGCTTGGTACTTAGTATTACCTTCTGCTACGGGTTGGGGCATGAACTTACCATTGAATTCCTTTGGAATTGGCATACTGATGAGGCCAATTAAACAGAAGTAGCCATCACTACCAGTCTTATCCCCTTTGCACGTACGTTTTTCTTGTTTACTCTCGGTTTGCTTGGTTGCTTGCTTAGCTACCTTATCGGCTATCTGAGTCTGGGGCCGGTTAAGAAATACCCAGCTAACCACTCCAATAATACCTACTACTATAACAATAATGATCACCTCAACAGCCGAGAATCCATTTTTCTTCATAACTCACCCTTAGTTTATGTTCATTAGGTCTATAATAGTAGAGTAGGCTAAAAAATAAAATACATTCCTGGAGAGATGGCCGAGTGGTTGAAGGCGCACGCTTGGAAAGCGTGTATAGCAGCAATGCTATCGCAGGTTCGAATCCTGTTCTCTCCGCCAAAATGAAACTTTTTTCGGAAATTGAGCGCGTTTGCGCTCCTTTTTCTTTGGCGGCACGCAGTGCCAGCCAGATGTTTTCTTGGGGGGAGTGAGATTGTGCACGCGGCAGGAGCCGCGCTTTTTTGTCTTTCAAAAACAGGTTCAATCCGTCCATTTGTAAAAATGCCTGTTTCATCTCTCTTGGCTCGTTAGTTTTTGCTATTGTACTGAGGTCAGTAGCTTGCTTTAGCCACTCACGCAGAGGTTCAACCCACGCATTACTCTCAAGCGTCAATGTGCTAATTTGTTCCTCTAGCGTCTTTTTCGTAGACATCAGTTCGGCTTGTTTTGTCCGGTAAGTGTCTTGGTCAATATCTTGGTCGAGATAGCTATCGAGTAAGCGATCGAGCTTTATCTGTAGGTCTTGCACTTTATGTTGCGCGTCCGCGATAAACACTGCTGAACTTTCTTCGGCTTTCTTCTCGTCCTCTTTAAGCATTGTTTCCAGTTCCACCGCCCACGACTTCGGCAGAGCGTAGCTTTGCAAAATACCAGACAGTTGCTCCACAAGGTCAGGTTCGGTAATCGTCGGCTCCTTGCAGGCAATCGTTTTATGTTTTCGGGAGCAACGGTAGTAGACGTACTCGTGTACATTGCCGTTTTTCTGGTGCTTTACTTTCTTTTCTGCCGTAATCGCCATACCACAGCTACTACATGCTAATAGTCCACACAGGGCTTGCGGCTCGTTTACACCCTTACGTTTGTGTCCTCGACGCTCCAGCGTCGCCTGTACGCGGTCAAACAGCTTCTTGGAGATAATCGGTGTATGTTTGCCCTCATATACCTCACCGGCGTAGCGAAAATGCCCGTAATACAGTGGATTGGTGAGCATTTTCTTGATTCGGTCTTTCTTGAGCGGTAAACCGCCCCTTGTTTTTATGCCCTTACTCGCTAAGAACCTAGCAATATCTACCAGCCGTTTATCTCCCTGAGCGTACAGTTCAAACGCTTGCTTGACGAGTGGGGCGCGGCGTTTATCTACCACGATGATATGCACTCGCACATCATTGATGTACCCGATAGGCGCAAGCCCCGGAAACTCCCCGCGCCGTATTTTCTGGCGCAGGCCTCGCTTGGTATTCTCCGCGAGATTGTCGATGTAGTATTTGCTCTGCCCAAACGCGATAGAGAGCATAAATTTGCCTTGTGAGGTATTCTCAAACCAAAATGTTGGGAACTTGAGCGATTGTAAATGCGTCTGGTCGAGTAAATACACGATCTGCCCGCCGTCGATACTGTTTCTGGCAAGCCTATCAGGGTGCCACGCGATAATCCCGCTGGCTTCGCCAGCTTCGATGCGAGCGAGCATTGATCCAAACTTCGGACGTCCTGGTACTTTGGCAGACTTTTTCTCAATGATAGTATCGACGACAAAGAGTCCGTTATCTCTGGCATACTTTCGAAGTTCGGCTATCTGCGCCTCGATAGAAAGTACCTGTTTGTCCTCAACATCAGTGCTCTTACGAGCATAGATAAAGTATTTTGGCTTGTTTTGCATAG